>Ga0041059_1002135_pt1 | contig 15089 bp, 14 predicted proteins | sample AraColnosormetaG_FD_56232 | JGI IMG/M metagenome (GOLD analysis project Ga0041059, IMG submission 56232) | Arabidopsis roots microbial communities from North Carolina, USA - Col MF nosort | ecosystem: Host-associated > Plants > Roots > Unclassified | place: USA: North Carolina | collected...
GAGGTCGAGTGAATAGCTGGAGTCTTCTTTTCTTCCTTGTGCTCGAGTGTCTGGTTCAGTGCGGAATGAAGAAGGCTCTGAAGCTTGTCATCGAGTATGCATTCGAGTGGTGGCGATGGTGATACTCGACTTCCAGGTAGAATGATGAGGTCGAGTACTGGTCTGGCAATAGGATGAAGACACTCGACCTCTGGGTCGAGTGATGTGATCGAGTGGTGGTCAAGAGATGGAGATGAAAAGTGATGATATGATGCTAAAGTGATGACAAATGGATGCTCAAAACATGCAAAATACACACTTATCAATCAGGTTCACGTTCTTTTGCTAAAGTGCAAGATGCCTTGGTAATGTTTCTATATTTTCTTTAAAATTATTGATAACAATTTTTTGTTTTTTAAAGATTAACACTATTTCTTACATTGTCTAATGTTTTCCTTATAGGTGGCAAACAATGAAGACTCTTCCTTCATTGTTGTGATGAAAAAAAAAACACCAAAAATCTGATGGTACGTATGTTGATGAAAGAGCCCGGCTAGTTGCGGAAAAAATTGATGAACTTGTGCAAGAGCGATTGTCTGAAATGGAGTCTCCCAATGGAGAAGTTTTGACAGTAGATAATCTCAGCCAAGAGGAGAAAAACGAAATCTATCTTAAGGCAAATTTATAGATTATATTTTATGAGGAGTTAAAATACATCTCATTATATATGTACTTGTGTTTTTTTTTATAGATTGTTGGAATATCAAAACAAGGTCGTGTATTTGAATGGTTCATCGGTTTCCCCACAACCTACTGAAGAAGAAGTAGGAACGTTAGCCCACCGAGTTGATGAACTTGAAAATGAATTGAAGAAGAGTCGTGATGAGAATTTACTCCTCGATCGAGAAACGTCTTCAAGCAATTGAAATTGCTATGCTTTAGACTATGGTTTTATTTTGTTTCTTCGTAACACTTTGGCTTTGGCTTTTATTTCTATTTCACAACATTCTATTTGATTTGGATTTTACTTCTTTTTCTATTTGTTTACTTTAATTATTTATTAATAAAATATATTTTATATATTTTCCTCATTAAATAAAGTATCATTGTAACAATAACTTAATAAAACAATAATATCAAATCCTCTTATTATTAAAAGAGAAGTACAAATTGAATTTTTGTCTAATTTGTCCCCAATTTTGATTTCAATTTTGGATTTTGTTCTTCATGCTAAAGGGTAAAATCGTCCAAGACAAAAACTTAAGTAAACAGGATCCGCGTTTTATTCAGATGGGTGGGTTACGTTTAATGGGCTTTCGATCACAGCAAAATCTACATTTTCGGTGGACCATGAAGATTGCAATCTTACCAAAATCTTAGGCAGAACACGTTTAGTTCTATATCTCAACGAAATCTACATTGTTACACGCATATTCCTTTATAATCTTCTGTATATTCGATTACGATTGTTAGAATCTTTAATCATATAATCATTCTCCTCAATAATCAGTATAAAATCCACATAAACGGCATATTCGTTTCTTCTACCTACACATTGACGATAATACATTCCATCAATTACAAAAATCATGTAAACTTATATGATTAAATCTAGAAATAACCATAATCAACTAAACAATATTAACCACTTATCTATATATGGCCAATCATTATGAACTAAACAATTTTCGAATCATTAGTCATTATCCCATATTTTCGAATCATTAGTCATTATCCCATCTTTGATTTGCAACTTATACTCCAAGATACTGACGAATATCTTTGAAATATTAGATCCAGCAACCCTAGCATCCTTTCTCACTATAAATATCAAAGCCATTCTCATCACAATCCATCACTCAAATACCGCATTTACTAGCAACTAAATAAAAACAATGGCTCAACCAATTGCTTACCTTGATGACATCAAGCCCTACAAAACGTATTGGAGAGTTCAAGTCCGTGTTCTTCATACCTGGAAAACGTTCACAATGCAGTTTGGTGAGACTTTCGACATGGTTCTGTCAGATGTGAGAGTAAGTATTCATTTTATTTCTATATAAATTGTCCATATTCCCAAATGAAAACGTCTATTCTATACTAATATTTTGTGCTTTTAAATGAAAGGGAAAGAAGATCCATGCCTCAGTTAAGAGAGAGCATTTGAACAGGTTCGAGAGGCCCATTGTTCGAGGAGAGTGGAGGGCTATTGAAAACTTTGGATTGACCTATGCAACAGGTCAATACAAAGCAACTGATCATCGTTACAAAATGGGATTCATGGCTCAAACCCGTGTTGTGAGAATTGATCCATTGTCAGATTCTTATTTTCTCTCTTTGACTAATTTAATGATGTTCTAAATGGTGGTCTCAACCAAAACGTCCTGATTGGTATGTTTATTTCTTCTTATTTCGTTTCCATTTAAATAAGAAACTTTCACGTGATTATTTTTTTTTGAGCTGTGATTCGTTTTTGTATTAGATGTGGTTGGTCAGATCGTGAATGTTGGAGAAATGGAGACTATTGATGTCCACAATAAACCAACAAAGAAGATTGATTTCGAACTGAGGGATCAAACGTAAGTTTACTTGGATATGAGTAATAGAATACAAATTATTAAGTTTGATTTTTTTTCTAATAATTCTATTATTAACATAGGGATGAAAGGTTGCCATGTACTCTCTAGGGTTCATTTGCTGAACAAGTTTTCACTGCCTGTGAAACTGCTAATGGTGAAATGATCATATGTTTGGTCAGATTTGCCAAGCTCAAGACTTACAAAGGTTATATAGCAAGACTTAGATATGTTTCAAAGTTTATATATGTTTTGGTCTACGGATATAATGACATGGATACTTTTGTTTTGTTTTGTAGATGTTAGGAGTATCTCCAATGCTTTCAATACATCTCAGATCTTGATCAATACTGATATCCCTGAGATCCTGGAATTTAAAGACGCTTTACCAAAAGATGGTCTTGCTCTTACTCTCATTGAGTCTAAACCAAAGTCGGAAGTTGCTGAGTTACCTACTGGGGATTTCTATCTTCAGTTTGCTAAAAAGACCATTAAAGAAGTCTCTGAGATGTTTGATGTAATATCCTGCTCCTTTATCTAATGAAGTTGGTTTAGACTTATCATTGTTTTAATCGTACTTATAATTGTCTAATCTTAGGTTGGTAGGGTGAAGGTCCTTTGTACAATTTATGACATTGACAGGGATTGGTCTTGGTACTATATTGCCTGCAAGAAGTGCAATAAAAAAGTGACTAAGGTAGTCACGACCTCCTTGAAAGCACAGTTCTGGTGTGAAACTTGCCGAGCACCAGTAAACAATGTGCTTGCAAGGTATGTCTCATAATCTTGATTTAATGAAAAATGTTAAGATGAGATTGTCTGTTATTTAGTGGATTAAATATTGTGACCTATACAGGTACAAGCTACATGTTAAAGTGATGGATTCAAGTGGTGAGATGAAGTTGATGCTCTTTGATGCTATGGCTTCTGAGATTGTTGGTTGTCCAGCAAATAACCTGCTTGATGGATCTTTCGATGAGATTGAAGACCCAGACAACATCCCAGGTTCAATCAAGAATCTAATTGGCAAAACTTATCAGTATCTGGTCTGTGTTGAGAATGAGAATGTGTGGAATGGACTCGATACTTATAAGGTATCTAGAGTTCTTGCTTATGGTGGTCTTGGAGAAGAAGAGATACCAGATGATTCAATTGATCAGGTATGGATTATTTTAAATTGTTTGTTTTTCATAAAGAAATGCCACTTATGAGTAAAAAAACTCACTAATGTCAATTGACTTATAGACTCAGGGTAGCCTCATGCTAACCTACTCTAAAGAGCCTTCTTAGGCTACAACTCCATCTTCAAAAAGGAGTGGTGAAACTTGCATTTTACCTGCTGATAATTCTTCATCAACTAAGAAACTGTGCCTTGACTCAATCAAGATTGTGAAGATAAAACAGGAGATGGTTGAAAAGAATAATGAAGCTAAAGTTGTTGATGAGAAGCTCATTTCTCTGAATGGTAAGCAGAAGAGGGAGTACGCAGATGAAGTTAATGGAGTTATGTGAAGCCGACGGAGTAAACATAAGATTAGTTTGATATGTTGCATTTGTTTCTGCTTAGTTTTTTTAGTTTTAATCAGTGGTTTTCTTTGTTGTTTCCACATTTGTTTCAGTTCCTTAAATGATAATTGGTTTCCCTTTTGAGTTTTAATATTCTTAGTTTCTCAAAATCATATAATACTAAACTCCTATCAGCTTTCATTATCTAAACAAATAAAGATTCCAAATTCTTTTCGTAATTGATGAATCTCTCTCAGATAAGGAATCAGTTGTCTCTGTTGGTTTATTGTGGAGAACAGCATGACCCTAGCATTTGTGACGTTATTTTCTATAATTTAATTGTCAAAGTTTATATAAAATGCGAAATGAATCTAAATTTGCCTAAGTTATATAGTTGTTCTTAATACCTCTAGATTCTCTACAGCATCAAATCAAGATTTTATGAAGATGAAGAACTAACCTTTAAAATCGTTCCACATTCGTCAGATTGACATCTTGATTATATGATAGCCTACAAATTAACCTGAAATTAAAAAAAAAAAAAAAATTATTAGATGCAGAGAATATAATAGATACTTAACAATGATATTCTGATTTAGCAATCTATATAACAATAATATATGATTGCAATCATATCAATTCGATATCTTAACAAAAGATTATATAGTTACTACTCATCCTTAACTCTTAATTTAGACTCCATTATTTAGAAAAATTACAGTTCTATCGTCTAACAAACAATAGCTTGATGAAGAAAAGAAGTGCATTGGTTGATAAAGGTGAAAACCACATCACTCCATCTGCTAAGAGGAAGTGTTCATCGAGCAAAAACAGTTACCATAGTCAACACAAAGCTAAATCATCTAGAAATGGGTTTGTCGTTCCACTGAAATCTATATTTGCTCGGTTAATTACAGACATAACTAAATCCAAGCACGTGGTTTTAGAAGAGTCTCTTTGTCCTACAGGGAAAATTGTAGCACAATCTTATACAGGTATATCATTATATTCTACAATATGCTAATTGATATGAACCTGTAGTTAAGACTTCACTACTTTGTTATGTGTACAAAATGGCTTATATGTTTTTTCCAAATTTTCAGTTGATGAGAACACCTATCTAACACCTGTTTGTCTTAGACAATCATTGTCTTCGCAAGAACAATACTCTTTATGCCCGCCGCCCACATCAAACCTATCAAAAACGACTTCAGTGGTTTTGGAAGAGTTTCTTTCTCCTTTAGTTAAAAATCTATCAGTGACTGATACAAGTAAATCATTCTCTCGAATAAGAGTATAACAAATAGTTCTATACAGTATTGACTTTTGATATTTTCATCAATTTTGTTTGTGTCTTTTTTTTTTTTTCAGGCTCAATTGATGAGAACTCATATCTAACACTTGTTTCTGTTAGACAATCATTGTCTTATCAAGAACCATATTCTTTATGCTCTGTGCCTGTGACTCCATCTAATGTCTCTCAATGGAGTCAATATATAAATTCTTCTGGTATGTTTATCTCATTTATATTTTTTGTTTTTATTGGTTAACCCATGAATTATGTTCAAACGATCCTTATCAATGTATGCAGAGCCTCTTGAATGTTTAACCACTGATGGATCAATATTATCTGATATACCAATTAAACAGTCAACTTCAGAACTTGGCAGCAACGACTTTCTAACTTCAATCAGATCAGAAACAATCAAATGTGAGCATAATTTGTCTACACTAGCATTTATGAAGTCAATTCAAAGCAACTGAAATATATGAGTTTTTGTATATGAGTTTTGTGTAGATACTATTGTTTTTCATTCTAACATAAATAATTCAATCATGTTTTCAGCATACATTGCAACAGAAAATCATCCAAATATAAAGACTATCAGAATAAGCCAATCTTATTCTCAACTTGAGTCAGACACCTTCTTATCCGACATAAGAAGAGACGCTACTAAACGTGAGTTTCTGTTTTATATAGTTTCTGACTTTAAGCTTTTATTCATCTTAATTCTAATATGAAATTACACTTTAAAACTTTGTTCTTTTTTTTTGTTAGATTCGATTAACCAGGTTTCTAAACTTGATACACTGAAAGTGAATTCAAATACGAATAGAACTAAGAAAGGGTTTTAGGGGACATATCAAACCAACTCGATAGAAGAGGACGAGTTGAGCCACTTAGAGCATACAACATGCTATTCAGCATGACTTCCCTTGGTGGTAAAGTTTATATTTTATTTTCTTACATATTATTCTTCCTTGTGTATTGAAGTTTATTGTATTTTCACTAATATGATTTGTTAACAATTCTGTGTTTAGCAAGGGAAAGAATCCGAAGAAAGCAACAGCCAAAAATCAAGTGAGAAAGGATCTTATTGAAAAGCTCATCAGAATGTTGGATGCTTCCAATCCATACGTTGAAAAATTCAGGCTAGCAAAAGATAAGTTGGATAGTAATAATGGGGAACCATTCTATATGCAGATTGTTAGTGATAGGGTAGGAAAGGATGGCAAAACCTATTGTAACCCTACAACGTCTGAAGTTACAGCTTTGATTCCTGGAGACTTTCGTCCTGAAATGCCTACACGTGATATTATCGTTCAAGATAAGAAAACAGGACATCTATCAAGAATAAGCGAAGTTCATCCTTCTTATGTCCCAATGCAATATCCTCTCATATTTAATTATGGTGAAGATGGTTTTAGACCAGGAATACAGAAGGGATATACAGGCAGAACAGGAAAACAAGCAAACAAGTGTATAAGTATGAGGCAATGGTATGCTTTTAGAATACAAGAGAGATCAGATGAAGCTCAGACCCTACTGCGTTCGAAGCGTTTGTTCCAACAATTCTTGGTAGATGGATACACAACAGGTTGGCCTATATTAAGTTTAACCAATCTAATCTCAGATGTGAGAATTATGATACTGTTAAGGCTGCGAGAGAAGGTGGAAACACAAACATGAGTGAACAAGGGAAATCAATCCGAATTCCACAATCTTTTACTGGTGGACCTCGCTATATGTTGAACTCTTACTATGATGTTATGGCTATAACTAAAATGTATGGTTTCCCAAACCTTTTTATTACATTTACATGTAACCCCAAGTGGCCAGAGATAACTAGATATTGTAAAGAGCGTAAACTTAATGCTGAAGATAGACCAGATGGTGTGTGTTGGATATTCAAGATGAAGCTTGACTCTCTTATGAAAGATTTAACAGAAGAACATCTTCTAGGCAAAACTGTTTCTGGTAATTAATTCTCTCATCTTCTTTATAAGTTTAGATTCTGTTTATTTGATTCGCTGTGACTATAATGAAGAGAGCTTAAAATCGTTTTTAATATGCAGCTATGTACACAGTGGAGTTTCAGAAGAGAGGACTACCACATGCTCATATACTCTTATTCATGGATAAGAGTTGCAAATTCCCAACGTCTGATGATATTGACAACATAATATCTGCTGAGATTCCAGATAAATCTAAGGACCCTAAGTTATATGAAGTTGTAAAGGATTGTATGATACATGGTCCATGTGGTGCTGCCAACAAAGAGTCACCATGTATAGTTGATGGTAAGTGTTCTAAGTTTTTTCCTTAGAAACTGGTTGAGCAAACAACAGTTGGTAAAGACAGGTATCCAATATATAGAAGACGAGAATCTGAACATTTTGTTGAAAAAGGGGGTATTAAGTGTGACAACTCTTATGTTGTTCCTTATAATCGTCTGTTATCATTGCGTTATAGGGCTCACATAAACGTTGAGTGGTGTAACCAATCCAGTTCTATCAAATACTTATTTAAGTATATTAATAAAGGACAAGATCGTGTAGCTATTGTTGTTGAACCTAAGGACAAGACATCTAATATGCAGACTGGCTCAGAAACTCGCAGTAAAGAAAAAAGTACAGATGAAATCAAAGATTACTTCGATTGCAGGTATGATATACTTTTTTAACTTGGAATATATCGTTCTCTAATTGTTTTCTTGGATAGTTTTACTTATATTTTTCTTACTAAATAGATATGTGTCAGCCTCTGAAGCAGTTTGGAGGATATTCAAATTTCCCACTCAGTATAGAACTACACCTATAATGAAGCTTTCATATCATCTACCAGGAAAATAACCACTATGTTTTGAAGACACTCAGAATATAGATGAACTTTTGGAAAGAAAAGCAAACGAAGATTCTATGTTTATGGCTTTTCTGAAACTGAATCAAGAGTGTGAGTTTGCTAGACAGTTCACTTACACAGAGATTCCTCAATATTTCACATGGGATGGACAGAATAAGCAGTGGAAGCTTAGGGAAAGAGGTTTCTGTATAGGAAGAATGAACTACGCCTCCATAAAGATGGATCCAGAATATTACATGAGGATACTTCTTGGGATTGTATGTGGTCCAACAAGTGATGAAGATATCAGAACATACAAAGATGTTGTGTATGAGACATACAAGGAGGCATGTTTGGCACGTGGTATTCTCACAGATGATCAAGCATATATTGATACTATAGTCGAAGGAAGTTTATATTTTTTTGGGGATCATCTTCGGAATTTATTTTCTATGATGCTTCTGGATAAATGTCTTGCTAGACCAGAGTATGTGTGGGAAAAATGTTCTCGAATTTTAATCGAAGACATTGAAACAAAGAAAAGAAAACAGTACGACAATCCAGGTTCGTTGATATACATTTATTCCCTATAGTTCGTTGGTTTTTTTTTCTGTTCTAATTAAATTATATTCTTCTCCATTTTCAGATTTAGTACTAACTGATGCTGAGAGAAGAAATTATGCTCTTTTAGAGATAGAAGATATGTTGTTGTGTAATGGAAGTACTCTACAAGACTTCAAAGACATGCCTAAACCTACTAAAGAAGGTACCGATCATTCAAACCGTTTCATTACAGAAGAGAAAAATTACAACATCGAAAAATTGAGAGAAGATCATGATGATTGGTTTAATAAGATGACTTCTGAGCAAAAAGGGATTTATGATGAGATCATCAAAGCTGTTTTAGAAAACAGTGGTGGAATTTTTTTTGTTTACGGTTTTGGAGGAACCAGTAAAACTTTCATGTGGAAAACTTTATCTGCTGCAGTTAGAATGAGAGGTTTAATTTCTGTGAACGTCGCGTCTAGCGGAATTGCTTCTTTGTTGTTACAAGGTGGGAGAACTGCTCATTCTAGGTTTGGTATACCTATTAATCCTGATGATTTCACAACCTGTCATATAGTGCCTAATTCAGACCTTGCTAATATGCTAAAGGAAGCATCTCTTATCATATGGGATGAAGCTCCTATGATGAGTCGTTACTGTTTTGAATCATTGGATAGAAGTCTAAATGATGTTATTGGAAATATTGATGGAAAGCCATTTGGTGGGAAGGTCGTTGTCTTCGGAGGAGATTTCAGACAAGTACTTCCTGTGATACATGGTGCTGGTAGGGCAGAGATCGTTTTAGCTGCTTTAAATTCATCTTATCTTTGGGAACATTGCAAGGTACTCACTTTGACAAAGAATATGCGTCTTATGTCTAATGATTTGGATAAAGATGAGGCAGAGGAAATAAAAGAATTCTCTAATTGGCTCCTTGCCGTTGGAGATGGAAGAGTTTCAGAGCCAAATGATGGTGAAGTTCTCATCGATATTCCTGAAGAGTTACTTATTAAAGATGCCAATGATCCTATTGAAGCTATTACCAAAGCTGTTTATGGAGATCTTGATTTGTTGCAGCCTAATAATGATCCTAAATTTTTCCAACAGAGAGCTATATTGTGTCCACGGAATACTGATGTTAACACCATCAATGACATCATGCTCGACAAACTTAATGGTAAGCTAAGTTTAAAATTGTCGTGTATTATGACTATTTTGTTGTAAGAATTCTAACAATTGTTTTCAAACAGGTGAATTAGTTACTTATTTAAGTGCGGATAGTATTGATCCTCAAGATGCAGCGTCATTGAACAATCCCGTCTTGACACCTGATTTCCTCAATAGTATAAAGCTTTCTGGTTTGCCAAATCACAATCTCACTCTGAAGATTGGTACACCGGTTATGTTATTAAGGAATATTGATCCAAAAGGTGGCCTATGTAATGGTACTAGATTGCAAGTAACGCAGATGGGTAATCATATACTAGAAGCTAGAGTTATTACTGGAGATAGAGTCGGAGACAAGGTGATAATCATAAAATCACAGATTTCACCTTCAGATACAAAATTGCCTTTCCGGATGAGGAGAAGGCAGTTTCCTATAGCTGTGGCTTTTGCTATGACAATAAACAAAAGCCAAGGACAATCACTCAAAGAAGTTGGAATTTATCTTCCTAAACCAGTATTTTCTCATGGCCAGCTATATGTTGCCTTATCAAGAGTCACTTCCAAAAAAGGATTGAAAGTGCTCATTGTGGACAAAGAAGGAAACACGCAGAGTCAAACAATGAATGTTGTTTTCAAAGAGATCTTTCAGAACATAAGGGGTTAGGAATTCGTTTCATTGCTTTGGTTATTCATATGATGTTTTCAATTGTTGTTACAAACAACCATGTTTTTATTTCGAGACAACATTCATAACAGATTTCATTTCTAGACAGCAAATAAATCAGCTATTTCCATTAACGAGAAAACAAGAAAGCTATATTCAATTATACCTTCAAGCAAACAAATCAAAACGTGGAAAACAATGTATATAAACTTGAAACAGGTGATGTGTAACTAACCTTATATAAATGAGAATTGATTTGGTTGTCAACGAGTTGCGAATTTTAACGTCAGGGAACAACAGATATCAGGTACCTATAATGTAATATATAAACCAAATCATCATGTCAATTGCTTTATTACATTCCTATATGGAATCATTAACAAAGAGTTGCAAATAGGACATGACGTTATAAGATTTTTTTGTTTTAATGACAGCTGCTAAATAACAAATATGTGAATAGATTCATTGGTTTAGCTCTGTCCTATATGAACAGAACCAAATAAGAAACATGCCTGTTCTCGAGTCAATTGAATTGTCTTTGTTCGCATTTAAAGGTGCAGTATCGCAGATTATTTCTGCACATAAAACTGAAAATATGTCAATACCAGCAAGTTTCTTTTTACAAGAAAAAAATAAGTATTTATTAGAATTCATATACCACTGTGATACTTCAGACGTTTTTGCTAGAATAATGTATCATTGGGATTGAAATCTTCTTAGTCACTGTCTGTTCCATCCATATTTGTCTAGAACAAGTCATTTATCTACAGATCAAGCTACTGTCAATCATTCTCTCGATTGTGCAGCAGACACTTGCATCTCACAGCTTCATGATAGCCAAACAAAGTCTGAATAAAAAATAAGAAGCAGAATATAGATTTTGGTTTAAAAAGATAAGAAATAAGATACATTTAGAACAAAACACTTAAGATTCATTTAGCACATAACACAAACTACATAAGATTCATTGTTAACCAAAATCAGTCTTAACAATCAATTAACCAAATTTAGTCTTCAAAGCATTCAACAATCAAGTAATATAACAACGAGTAAGACTATTGCATTACCTTGCCTAATTGGTGACATAAGGCTTTAAGAGACTTCATGTACACATCGACGACATACTACCACTATACCAGAAGCCTGCATACTCAAAGATAGAACATGGTTTTCAATCGGATGCATAAAACTCTGAACTTTTCATTTGAAGACAAGTTCGATAAAGAGATCACTTTCAAAAACGAGATCACTTCCAAACGGTTATCACCTATTCAATCAAACTAATATCTAGGATACCATGTTCGTGATTGTTGTCAATTGAATAAACGGATTAGGTTGCACATAACCCATTACCATACAATTCTAAGAAGCTAAGAAATTTTTCCAGAATATTAAAATTACCTGAGCTTTCATAATATTTGACAAACTGTCGATGGTTTAGTAGTAATCAGCAATGAATTCATGCTCGAGAAACTTAAGCTGTCAAATGCTCTGATTCTATGGTATTCAACATTGTCCTGCACCCATTTTATCTGAAGAAGGATGAAGATGGAACGACGAGGAGGAGGAAGAACGAGATTAGTGGTGAAGAAGAAGCTGCTCTCATCTCTCTTTTTGTTTTTTCTATTTTATCTTTAAAATCAAAATCCCGTAAAAACAAAAATAGCCCTCTTTTATTAACACATGTTTTAAAGACAACTCCTTATAAATGTTATTGTCTTTGTTTTGAGAAAAAAATAATATATGTTATACTACATATGGTTTTTATAGCCCTTATAATCAACAGAATAATTACACCATTTACCATTATATTACATTTTAATAACTATTTTATTTATATGAAATACACATTAAGTAATTTATACACAATTTAAAATATTTTGAAACATATTGTTTTAATCTCTAAATAGTCTCCATACTAAATTTTTTTTTCCAATAATTAGTTATACAAGTCTTAAAAAAAATATATATATATATGTTAATATTTTATGATATAACATACACTTTTTTACTTAATAAAAAACTATATAAACCCTCTCCCGCGGGATACCGCTGGTCTAATCCTTGTTTAGTTGGTATTTCCTACCGATTGGGAACAATTTTTGGGTCATCATATGTGACGGTTTGAGACTATAGTTTAGTCTTGATGAGTGACATAATTAGAACGTTAGGAAAGTCACAAAACTTGACGGTTTTGCATCAATAATTTTAGTTGGTATATGAGACCAATTGGTGACAAATTGTTTAGTCTTTAATTGTGATGGTTTAAGACAAAAAAAATGGTCACAACGAATGATAAAATATGACGATTTTGAGACAGTTTTTTAGTTGGTAGTTGTGACGAATAAGAGACATGTTTTAAGTAACTAAATGCGACGGTTTGAGACTATAGTTTCGTCGTAGTTAGGGACGAAACGGATACGTAGTATCGATCACTCATTAAGACGTTTTACAGACAAAAGTTTTACTAAGTAATTGTGACTGATAAAGGACATTTTATTAGTAACTTAATGCGGCATTTTGAGACTATATTTTCGACATAATAAGGGACGAAATTGATACGTAGTATCGGTCACGAATTATGACGGTTTGAGGGCAAAAAATTTGGTCAGTATTTGTGACATTTAGGATACGTTTATGGATCGTTACATTTGGTGACTATATTGCTTCTCAATTCAAACGTCACAATGTAAGTGACGATTTTGTTACGAAAAAAAGTTGTGACGAGTGTATTGCAACTGTTTGCAAAACGTCACGGATGCGTATCAATACTTTTATTGTGACAAAACATTTATTATTATGAGTAAATATTTGGTCATAATAAAATCATTTTCTTGTAGCGGTGTTGACGCTTTGTTGTGATCTGACTCATGAGAAAGAGAAACAAGCATTGGTCATTGAAGGGGAACGCAAACAGATTAGAGGCAAGAAGGGATAATCAGATCTAGAGAAGACAAAGAAGAATAAGAAATCGAAAAGAAAACGGAGATGAAGGTCGAAACATGACAGACGAGAAATCATCATCACCACGAAGGAGAAACAGTGGCAAAGTGATTTCTTGTTCTTAATACTTATGAGAAGTATTAAGTGAAGAAGACTGAACCAGATCGAAGCTAAGCGAAGCAAAGAAAGAAGAAAAAGAGAAAAGAGGAAGGAGGAAGAACAGTTTCAAGATGGGGTTTTATGAGACTCATTCCCGTCAATACATAGAGAATTAGATAACGAGTAAGGTGTCCTCGGAAAGAGTACATTTCCAAAAATCCACATCCATTGACGGAGTTTGAATCGGATTTATATTCAAGAGGTTATGAGTATTTCTTTCTGGACAAGTAACTGTAGAAGCTGTCCAAATCTATGCCAAGTATAAATGCAGAACACTGTGTGACTATTAGTTTTGTGATGCATTTTTCCGATGAACCCAAAAGGAATTAGATCAATATCAAGACGTCTATAAAAATATCTTGCCTCAAGAAACTCAGAATAGCTGATATCTTGTCCATCAGATTTAATCTCCATCCAAAATTGACCTTGAAATTTTGCCTAGAATTATCTCAAGTTGCAGAAATTTAGAAAACAGTTCTGATGCAGCATCTTCAGAAAGACGTGCGAGATTCATGTGCTTTCAGATCGGGAATAAACTTGGTGGATGCGTTCATGATACTATTGGCTACATTTGCAACGGTGGGATTACATTTTTAACGGTTAGTTATTGACTTATGTGTATGTTTCTGAGACAGATTTATAAAGAGTAAATAATGACGAGTTTGTGTTGTTGGTTGGGTAAATGAGCTCGGTTTGAACTTAAACCTTGCAGGAGGCTTCATGAATTGTAGGCTAAGGTCTTCGTTGATGGATAACCAAGATGGTGATCAATAATAAGTTGTTCGAGCCATGCTAGTAATTGTCTAAACGGGAAAAAGAGAAGTGAGTTGGTCTTTGTAACGCCCGTGAACCGGAAAATCGGTTAGGGTTTCTTTTTAAATCATCCGATTTAATTGGTTGGGTTAATTGGAAACCCTAGAGTGTGCCTATAAAAGAAGGAAACTCGAAATTAGGGCTTTAGTTAGTCACTTTTCGTTTTATAAAGGAGAAAAAGAGAGAAAAGGAGAAGGAGCAGAATCGTTAGGGTTTGGGAGAAATAAGTTTCGTCATATCAAATCGTGGTAAAACCTAACGACATTTGGTAGAGTTATTTCCAAGTCCTTTATCGTTATTTTCCAGTTTACAGAATTGGATTTGGATTAAAATTGGTTGAGTTATTCACAGTTTTGTGAGACACGTTTTCTCAGACGCGAATTAGGACCAGCGGAGATTGAAACTGAGATCGTGGTCTCGTCGGTTTTTCGATCGGCACGAGATTTTGTGGGCAGCTTTGTGACGTCTGCATCTAGGGTTTCACCGGAGCGATTCAATAGTTAACGGTTAGTTTGTATTTTAGGGTTTCGTATTTGAGACTGCTTGTTTCTGGTTTTTCCTGTCCAGTTTGCTTCAAGGTTGCTTTTGGTTGTGGACTTGTTGTAGGACGTTT
>Ga0041059_1002136_pt1 | contig 15085 bp, 11 predicted proteins | sample AraColnosormetaG_FD_56232 | JGI IMG/M metagenome (GOLD analysis project Ga0041059, IMG submission 56232) | Arabidopsis roots microbial communities from North Carolina, USA - Col MF nosort | ecosystem: Host-associated > Plants > Roots > Unclassified | place: USA: North Carolina | collected...
AAAAAAAAACTTGTCAAAAATCAACTTCATATTTCAGTACACTTGGAGCTCGTATGCATATTAACTCGGCTTCATTGAATTAATTCTCATTTCATACTCCATTGTTTTCAGTTTTGTTTTTCATTATGTTTACATTCATCAAACAAGGACAGGTCATCCAATAAGAGAGACTTGGTCACAAAAATTCCAAAACGAGATATTACAAGTGTGAAGAAGCTAACAAGTAACAAGTCCTCTTCACATTTGTCTTCTAGTCCATTTTTGTAAATATACCCTTATTTCCACGAAAACATGCCAAGAAGAAAAATGTCTCCTAATGTATGATCAGTCATTCTCAAACCTCTGTTCGTGGAAATTAATACCCAAAAATTTCCATTAATAGGTATTTCAATAGCTTCATGCTGTTCTAAAAACAAACACAAAACCAATAAAAATGCCTTTACTATTCCTCTGGTTTTTCCTCACGAGCACTAGTCTTGTCTCTGCACTTCAAACTCTTCCATGCATAAACACAACCTACTTTATACCTAATTCGACTTACGACACAAACCGTCGCGTTATTCTCTCATTGCTTCCTTCTAATGTCACATCACACTTTGGCTTCTTCAACGGTTCAATAGGTCAAGCTCCTAACAGAGTATATGCCGTAGGCATGTGTCTTCCAGGTACTGAAGAAGAGAGTTGCATAGGTTGTCTCTTGTCTGCTTCCAATACATTATTAGAAACCTGCCTCACCGAAGAAAATGCTCTTATCTGGATCGCAAACAGAACTATTTGTATGATCCGATACTCCGATACTTCCTTTGTTGGTTCGTTCGAGTTAGAGCCGCATCGTGAATTCCTCAGTATTCATGGTTACAAAACGAATGAAACAGAATTCAATACAGTATGGAGTAGATTAACTCAACGTATGGTACAAGAAGCTTCCTCAAGCACAGATGCAACATGGTCTGGTGCTAAGTACTATACAGCTGATGTAGCCGCCTTGCCTGATTCGCAGACTCTCTATGCAATGATGCAATGCACTCCTGATTTGTCTCCGGCTGAGTGTAATCTCTGTTTAACAGAAAGCGTTGTTAACTATCAGAGTTGTTGCCTTGGACGTCAAGGCGGCTCTATCGTTAGGCTAAGTTGCGCTTTCCGGGCAGAGTTATATCCATTTGGTGGAGCTTTTACTGTTATGACAGCAAGACCTTTGTCACAACCTCCACCGTCATTAATCAAGAAAGGTGAATTCTTTGCAAAATTTATGAGTAATTCACAAGAACCTGTCAAAATGATTCAAAACTTATATGTTGTGGTTTTGATTTTCTACTTTTTAGATAGCGGAAAGTTTTCAACGGAAACTATTGCTGCAATTGTTGTTCCCATTATAGTGGTCGCTATCATCTTCTTGGTACTTCTTGTTCTTTCTCGCCTATTTGCCCGGAGGAGAAAATCTTATCAAGAAATTGATCTTGACCAGTGTGAGTGTTGTTAAAAAAAAAATTCTTTGCTTTTAGTATATATATAGTCTATTGAACTAAGAATATTGATTAGACTAGCAGATGATTCAAAGTTCTTAGTAATATAAGAGTGTATCCTTTGATTTTGCAGCTGGTATTACGACTCTACACTTCCAACAACTCGATTTTAAGACAATTGAAGTTGCAACTGAAAATTTTGCAAAGACTAACAAGCTAGGTCAAGGTGGATTTGGAGAAGTTTACAAGGTATAGATATAGTCTTTAGTTCTCTAGCTACCTGGTTCATTACAGAGTTAGGGTAAATTGATCATATCATCATCCGTTTTTAGGGCACGTTAGTTAATGGAACAGAAGTTGCAGTGAAGAGGCTATCGAAAACATCCGAACAAGGTGCACAAGAGTTCAAGAACGAGGTTGTTCTTGTCGCCAAACTTCAGCATAGGAATCTTGTTAAGCTTCTTGGGTACTGTCTGGAACCAGAGGAGAAAATACTTGTTTACGAGTTTGTCCCCAACAAGAGCCTAGACTACTTCCTTTTTGGTATGTGGCATTACCATATACATATTAACCTGAGATTCTGAGTAGACATATATGATTGTAATCTCTAAGTGGCTCATGACTACTTGTGTACGTGCAGATCCTACAAAGCAAGGGCAGTTAGACTGGACAAAACGATACAACATTATCGGAGGAATCACTCGAGGAATTCTATATCTTCATCAAGATTCACGACTAACAATCATACACCGTGATCTCAAAGCCAGCAACATTCTTCTAGATGCCGATATGATCCCGAAAATCGCTGATTTTGGAATGGCGAGGATATCTGGAATAGACCAAAGTGTAGCTAACACAAAAAGGATAGCTGGAACTTTGTAAAATACTAACCTTATGAACAGAAGTTTTCAAGAATATTTTCTTGGACATTCTAATTTAATCTTTCTTGTGTGTTTTATCTTGTAGCGGTTACATGCCTCCAGAATACGTGATCCATGGCCAGTTCTCGATGAAATCTGATGTCTATAGCTTCGGTGTTTTGATTCTTGAGATTATATGTGGCAAGAAGAATAGAAGCTTTTACCAAGCAGATACTAAAGCTGAAAATTTGGTCACCTATGTGAGTACCAAAGAAGAAACTTAGTGCATGATCCAATCTAACTTTGTTTGTTAGTTATTGATTAATGATTACATTGTTGTACAGGTTTGGAGGTTGTGGACAAACGGATCACCATTAGAGCTCGTGGATCTAACCATATCAGAGAATTGTCAAACAGAAGAAGTTATAAGATGCATCCACATCGCACTCCTATGTGTTCAAGAAGATCCTAAAGATCGTCCCAACTTGTCAACAATCATGATGATGCTCACTAACAGTTCCCTCATTTTATCTGTTCCTCAACCACCTGGATTCTTTGTTCCGCAAAACAAAGAACGTGATAGCTTTTTGTCGAGCCAATTTACAATGGGATGTACTTCTCAGACTAAAAATGATGTAACCATTACAAATCTAGATCCTCGTTGAAGTTGCTGTTCCAATTGACAAATTGGAATTGTTACTGAAAACAACGCAGATTCCACATGTGAGGTATTATTTCACTTGAAAATGAAATGTGATGATCCATAGTTATGTAAGATTTGTGAGTCACTCAAAGTTATTTTTCATACAAACTCTTTATCATTTCTACATTGTAACATTGGTTTGTTGTATTGAAGATTTCTGATACGAATGGCTTCAAAATTTTATAAACATACCAATTCATGTATAGTAGTAACGCAAATGTTGTTATGCATGTAAAAAAGCTCTGTAAATTAGACGGATTCGGTTTGGCTTTACCGGTAGACGAATTTCTACGAATATTTACCCAAACCGGTTTATTTACTAAACCTATACCATATGAACCGGAAACCAAACGCTATTACCGACTTTTCTTCTTCACTCTCTTCGTCGGAATCAGCCTTTGCGCATTCTTCTGAGCTCGGATTTAGGGTTTAGCATTCTGGTTCTAATGGCGTTTAATGATATTGATTATCGGATTTGTTTGTGCTCTTTTGTTAGATTTTGATGTGTTTAATGGCATAATCACGATTTAGCTAAGGGCTCCGGGCCAACTGCGTTTTCCGGTGGGAAATGTAATCCGTCTCCGATGCTTATTTGGGGTAAGAGAGCAAACATGGGATAATACTGCATCAATTTGATAGACCTCTATCACTAATCTGTTGTGTCCTTATTTATAAGCTTTGGTAAATATGTGTGTTCATGATTTGATGATTAAATTATGTACAGCCAGCTTTGGAGGTCGAGCCAGTCTGCAAACAGGCCCACTTCCCAAACTATCAATGATGTAACCATTACAGATCTGGAACCTCGTTGAAGATAATTGAAACAGTCAGAAGCCATGTTTAGGTGTTTTATCTGTTTGTAGACTGGCTCGAAGTTATAAACAAACTCTATCAATGTCTACACTGTAATATCAGCCCTTTGTTATGAAATATTTTGCATTCTATTTGGACTCAATTGTTGCTGTTGTTACTCACACTAGTGGTTCGTTGCTACTCTGTTTCAGCCAATTACGACATGTTCTTCTGGTTTCGGCGTGATTCATATGTACGCATTCTTACATGACTCAACCCAAGAGACACTGATTAGGCTATAAATTGAGACGAACAGAACACAACGAAAAAAGGTATGCTAATCTTCTGTTTTTTTCTTTTAGGCTTTTACAATGCTTTGATTGCCAAATGTATATGTATAGTCTGGGAATGTGCTGAGCAGCCTATGACAAAAGCCGGTTTATTTGTGAAATTAATGACACTGACACTTTAGCCCAATACTTTTCTTGTTCCTCTCCATCTGCCTCTGCGTCACTGGGTTTGATTCTATGAATACTTTATCCTTTATGTCATTATCTGAGTCAACATTCCAATCAATATTCAACAACCCCCTTATTATATAATGTGAACAAAGAAAATATTATTGACTTTTAGCTTTTGACATTGACTTTGACTTTTGACACTCGTTTTCGTGACCATATTTGTAGGTTTCAGGACCACTGTCATCAATTTGACGAATTCAATATTTGAAAATTTTGGAGAGAAGCTTCGATTTTGCTTGTTTAAACTGGTAAGAAACGTACAGATGCGTCAAACACTAAACACAAAGATCTAGCTTTTGCTTTAATCTTCAAGAAACAATGAAGCAGAGGAGTTTGTTTTCAGTCCTCTGTTTTTTCTTCATAAGTTTTGGTGTTGCTTCAGTTTCAGCACAAACATGCACGACGGACAAGGGGACTTTCAGACCCAACGGTACTTACGACGTAAATCGCCGTCTCATCCTCTCTTCTCTTCCTTCAAATGTCACGGACCAAGACGGCTTATACTACAACGGTTCCATAGGACAACAACCGAACCGTGTCTACGCAATAGGGATGTGCATCCCAGGATCAACTTCAGAAGACTGTTCTGATTGTATCAAGAAAGAGTCTGAATTTTTTTTAAAGAATTGTCCTAACCAAACAGAGGCGTATTCATGGCCAGGTGAGCCAACGCTTTGCTATGTGCGCTACTCCAACACTTCTTTCTCAGGATCTGCTGATCTGAACCCGCGAAATTGGCTCACCAACACTGGAGACCTAGACTCAAATCTAACAGAGTTTACGAAAATATGGGAAGGATTAATGGGTCGTATGATTTCTGCAGCTTCCACAGCAAAAAGCACACCTTCTTCAAGTGATAACCATTACTCAGCTGATTCAGCAGTCTTGACACCTCTCCTGAATATATATGCATTGATGCAATGCACGCCGGATCTTTCCTCCGGTGATTGTGAAAACTGTCTGCGACAAAGCGCAATTGACTATCAGTCGTGCTGTAGCCAGAAGCGAGGAGGTGTTGTTATGCGGCCAAGCTGCTTTTTGCGGTGGGATTTGTATACATATTCTAACGCTTTTGATAATCTTACGGTGGCTTCTCCTCCTCCAGAACCTCCTGTGACTGTGCCACAACCTGCAGGTGATCAGGACAACCCGACCAACAATGGTTAGTCTTCCACCTGAGAAAACTATCATTGTAACAAAAAAACTTAAATATATGACATTGTTTTTCTATGTGTTGTGAGAAGATAGCAAAGGAATCTCAGCTGGAGTTGTTGTGGCGATCACCGTTCCCACTGTTATTGCCATCTTGATACTGCTGGTTTTAGGATTTGTTCTTTTCCGGAGAAGAAAATCCTACCAAAGAACTAAGACTGAATGTTAGTTTCTTTGTGTTTTACCTCTTTATTGTTTCCTTTCGTTATCAGCATGTATACTCCCGTAGCCAAGACGGGAAACACGAAACTAATACACCCATTCTTTGCAGCTGAAAGTGATATTTCAACTACAGATTCATTGGTATACGATTTTAAGACAATTGAAGCCGCAACTAACAAGTTTTCAACAAGTAATAAGCTTGGTGAAGGTGGATTCGGTGCGGTTTACAAGGTAACAAGGTCTCTGTTTTCCATTTTTTCTAAGTTCATATTGGTTTATGGAAATAACCAACAATGTTTGTTTCATTCATTGTACGTAGGGTAAGCTTTCTAACGGAACTGATGTAGCTGTGAAGCGACTGTCGAAAAAGTCAGGACAAGGCACAAGGGAGTTCAGGAACGAGGCTGTTCTTGTGACAAAACTTCAACATAGGAATCTGGTTAGACTTCTTGGATTCTGTTTGGAAAGAGAGGAACAGATTCTGATCTATGAATTTGTCCACAACAAAAGCCTTGACTACTTTCTTTTCGGTATGGTTCCTGTCAATAATTTTTCTTATTCAAAGGATCCTGCTTCAGCTTTATACTGATTGATTGTCGATATGTGCAGACCCGGAAAAGCAAAGTCAGCTAGACTGGACCCGGCGATACAAGATCATTGGAGGAATTGCTCGAGGGATTCTATATCTTCATCAAGATTCACGGCTCAAAATCATACATCGTGACCTCAAAGCCAGCAACATTCTCTTAGATGCAGACATGAACCCAAAAATTGCAGATTTTGGATTGGCAACTATTTTTGGAGTGGAGCAAACTCAAGGAAACACGAACAGAATTGCTGGAACCTAGTAAGTTCTGCTCGTAGTAGCTGAACACTAAACCATTTTCTATTGCATATTAACCCGTGTTGTATGTTTTTCAGCGCTTACATGTCTCCCGAGTATGCGATGCATGGTCAATACTCCATGAAATCTGACATTTATAGCTTTGGAGTCTTAGTTCTTGAGATTATAAGCGGCAAGAAAAACAGCGGCGTCTACCAGATGGATGAAACTAGTACTGCAGGAAACTTGGTCACTTATGTGAGCATAAAGTCCTCAACTTTCAACAATTTAACATTTTAAAACATATGACCAAGGTACTTAATTGTTCATTGTATTAGGCTTCGAGGCTTTGGAGAAACAAGTCACCATTAGAGCTGGTGGATCCAACTTTTGGAAGGAATTATCAGAGTAATGAAGTCACTAGGTGCATCCATATCGCGCTGTTATGTGTTCAAGAAAATCCAGAAGACCGTCCAATGTTATCAACAATCATCTTAATGCTGACTAGTAACACAATTACTCTACCAGTGCCTCGCCTACCGGGATTTTTCCCACGAAGCAGGCAACTGAAACTGGTATCTGAAGGATCAGAGTCTGATCAGTATACAAGCAAGTCTTCCTCATTTAGTTCGTAAAAATTGATGTGGTTCCTCATCATAGCTTAAAAGTTGTAACAGAAAAATGGTCAGATGACATTTATATTATTTGTCCACGGACATAAGAAACATAGCAGGTTTATCTGTAATTGTATGTTGTACAGTGTCCACTGTAAAATGCTTATGAACAGTTCACAGTTCTTTAAGAATCGTTTCTCGATTACTGGTTTTACTCTCTTCATGCTGAATCAAATTACCTGCTAGATCGTTGTGTAAGCTTAATTTGGAGGGAAAAGTCACTGTTACGTCTTCATGGAGAAACGTGTAAATGGTATATATCTTATACTTGCTTGTGGTTACAATTACAATACAAACATTCTATAACAAAAGAAGTTTTTAACTTATTTTCAACACCAATAGATTCAGGAATCAGGTATGAAGGGAAAAACTCATCATCATCGAGGATGTATATCTGTGATGGATGCATCGTCAACAGACCCTAGAAGAGATTTGCTCGTTGTATCTGTATCAAGCGGGTCTTTTCCAATTCTACTCTGAAAGAAAAGACCGGGTTGCCGTGGCACGGGTAAAGTCACAGTGTTACTAGTGAGCATCAGAACAATGGTTGACAACGTCGGACGCTCAGCAGGATCTTCTTGAACACATAAAAGACCGATATGGACACATCGAACAACTTCATTCCTTTGGCAATTTTCTACAATAGCTGGATCCACGAGTTCTAATGGTCGCCCGTTACTCCAAAGCCCCCAAGCCTAGAATATTATTCAATCAATCAACACTTGCAACTATGTTCAGGTAAATATGGAACTTGATAGGTTTAAAACTTACATATGAGACCAAGTCATGTGCACCATCTGTTTGGTAGAAGCTGCTATTCTTCTTGCCACTTATAATCTCAAGAACTAACACTCCGAAGCTATAGACATCAGATTTCATTGAGTACTGACCATGCATTGCATACTCGGGAGACATGTAACCACTGTAACCCACAACAAAAACTATGTTAACCAAAGGATGTTCAGAAAACTTCAACTTATAAACCCACAACAAAAACTATGTTAACAAAAGAATGTTCAGAAAACTTCAACTTATGAGAAGTTATGAGGAAGACTTACTAGGTACCAACTATTCTGCTTGTGTTCTCTTCGGTTTGGTCCAATCCAAAGATCCTAGCCATTCCAAAATCTGCAATTTTAGGATTCATATCCGCGTCCAAGAGAATGTTACTGGCTTTGAGGTCACGGTGTATGATTGTGAGTCGTGAGTCTTGATGAAGATACAGAATCCCTCGAGCAACTCCACCGATAATCTTGTATCGTCGAGTCCAATCCAGCTGGCCTTTCTTTGCAGGGTCTGTCCACATCCATAAATCACAATGAGATCTCTAAACATTCGTAACCCCAAGTATCAAGAATCATTGAAACAAAGCATTAAATGCAACTAACCAAAGAGGAAGTAATCAAGACTTTTGTTGGGCACATACTCGTAGACCAGTACTCTTTCTTCTCCGTCTAGACAAAACCCAAGAAGTCTAACCAGATTTCTATGTTGTAGCTTTGCAACAAGAACAACCTCGTTCTTGAACTCTACTTCACCTTGTCCTGATGACTTTGATAGTCGCTTCACCGCAACTTCAGTCCCATCCGATAAAGTACCCTGTTGTTTTCATCAGCATCATCCCATTATCCAAAAGTGTTGGCTTAAAATTTCAAGAAAAAAAAAACACAGCTCAAGGGAACTATAATTTACCTTGTAAACCTCACCAAATCCACCTTGACCAATCTTATTACTCTCTACAAAATCATCTGTTGCAGTTTGAATTGTTCTATAATCAAGCTGTAGTGAGTCTGCTGTTGTGATATCATCTCCTGTTACACAATGAAAGTCTTTGAAGCAGGAAAAACAAGCTGAGCATTGACATTAAAGATCGTTTATCACTTGAAATCTTTACCAGCAAATGCAGATGGTGTGTAATAACTCTTCCTTGCCCTTCTTGTAAGGAAACAATAACCAGCTATAAAAAGCAGAACAGCCACTATAATAGGCACAACAATGGCTATCACTAACACCTTTGAATTCCCATCTTTTCCTGCATTTCAAAGATTATTTGCTTAAAAATCAGATAGAAGAAAACTCTCTATATTGGTTTTGCCAATTTCAAGAAATCAGGGCAAAAAAAAAAAACAGAGGAAAAAAACAGAGCTCTGACCAGATCGCGGAGGAGCTGAAACTGGAGGAGTAGAAATTGACGGTGGTGGTGGTGGTGGTGGAACGGCGGATTCGGTGTAAAACGCGTAGATCTCGTATCTTGAAGTACAGCTCGGATTAATAATTCTTGCACCAATTCTGTCAGTAGGTATTTGATTGATGACCAGTTGGAGACAACGCGAACAGTCTTGTCTCGTGAGATCAGGTGTGCACTGAACCAGTCCATAGAAACTCTGCAACGCAGTAAAATTGTTTTTTCTCGTACCGAATTTTTTGGAACTGTTCAAGGCTACGGTGGCGGCTTGGTTCAGAGTAGGCAAAACCAAATCACTTAACAGGTCTAGTTGGTTAGATGTCACATTCCGGGTGTTAACCAAGATAACTCCACCGGTGGTTATTAGTGTCGAGAGAATATTCTGGTTAGAGTATCTAAGTACACACTCATCGTAATAAAGTGTGGCTTCTTTCTGGTTAGGACACCGAGTTAAGGTGTCGTTGACGGCAAAGGAGACGCATCTACGGCAAACTTCCGTTGAGACATCTCCACGGCAGTTGAAAAGTCCGGTGACTCTGTCTGGAGCTTGGCCGACGGTGGCGTTTTGGAATCCGGTGGAGTAGGAAGCGTTGCGGGAAGAAAGAGAAGCCAAAAGGGTCTTGAGATTGTTGTTGTAAGTGCTGTTACTTGTGTAATTTGCCGTATTTTGACAGGTGTGGTATACGTAAGTGGGATCTTGAGCAGAAACTCTGAAACTCGTGAGAAAGGAGAAGAGGAAAAGGAAGAAGAAAGAGGAGTAATAAGACATAATTGGGCTTTCTTGATCTGTGTTTCTTCTCATCAAGCTTTGAGTGATATATGAAACAAATTTGATTGTTTGTTCTCTCTCAGTGACTACCGTAGATAACGTTTTGTGCTGACGAAAAGTCAAGGTCAAGGTCAACGCGTCTCGTATTAAATTGTCGGGTCTTGTCCAACTTCTTGTGTTTAGCTACTAATCCATTACTTATTTTTTTAATATATGAAATATAGAAAAAAATTACGGAAAATATAAAATCATTTTAAAATGAAGAAAATTATCAAAACTGTCAAAATTTAAAACATAATAACTCTAAATTCAAGCTTTGAACTCTAAAGTCTTTTTTTTTTTTGATCAAAAAAAAGGTAGTTGGGATTTTCAAGAGAAAATAAATGTAGCAGTTGGCATGATTTCAAAGATCTTAATTACTAGTAATAGAATTTAGATATACATGAGAGAAACTAGCTAGCAGTAGAATTTGTTTCGTACTTTTCCTTGAACAGAATTGTTGAAATTAGGAATCTTTGTTGACTATTCTTCAAAGAATCATTCTGGGGCTGAAAAAATTGTCGCCACTGATGCGAAGAAATTATTGGTTGATAATAGGTTTTTGTTTTAAGCACGATAATTTATTAATTTGTATATCGTATATGCTAGTATGGTTATTGTGATGTAGTGATACTAAAATAGTATTACCAAATCATCTGCCTATCGTTATCTGATATTGTTAGTTACTAATTATTCTATTACTTTTTATAGTCTTACTCGCGAGAAGTTAAATAACTTGATATTCCACATGACGTCGTTCCATATAATGGTTCCATCATAAGTCCTTTCGTGTTTTCACCCGGATATGAATCTACAGCATATAAGTTTTAATATTTAAAGTTAATATCGGAATATATAAACATGAATTTGCTATATGAATGTGAAATATTTTGACATCATCCGAATACAATGTGTTTTAAAACGAATTTTGCATCCATAAGCTCCATCTAGCTAGTTGCAAAGGTGAGAAATATTTCCTTTTTGGTTCTCAGCTTCTCATGACTATTCCAAAACGAGAAAAAAGGCAATCAAAATTTTTAAAGGCATTCACATATACATAAGGAAAGAGAAAATAAAACCGAGAAGTATTTTATGTTTGATGTATCTCCGATCCTAGTAAAGGCCCAAGATATTGATGCAAGGTATATGAGACCTAGCTCAGCCGTGATTTCTCCGTGAAGAAGACTCAGCTTTGTTAATAATTGAATGAGGCGGTGTATGATGCCAAAACCCTAGTTCGTTCTATTTGATTTTAATGATATTATTCAAAACCCTAGTTTTTAAAAAGTAACTAATTTTTTTTCGTTACTGCCAAGGAAAAACAATCGGCTTTTCATGCAACAAATCTCGTTAAAATTGGTTATGGGCCTGCATGTGAAAATGGAGCCAGAACCAGAAGAGGACTTGGTCAATGCATCGAGAACATTTGCGTAATATTCTTTTTTTTTTCTTTTTTAGTAGTTTTTAATCATCAGCGTAATCTAAGACTCCGACCAAGTCTTACACAAAACAAAAAGAAGAGAAGCTGAGAAATCTGACAAGGAATTAGAAAATGAAAAAGAAAGTTTTTTTCCATTAGTAATAACAGAGGAAAAACTTATGCTTCTGTTGGTTCTCCCTTGCATCTCGCTTTCCTTAGCTCATTTTTACTGTTACGGTGTTACGCACAACTAGAATAATCACTTGGAACACTCAGAATGTTGCAGCGGGCCAGTTCAACGATCAGACGAAGTAAACATCAAGATAGCAAGAGCAACCACTATCGACGACGAATTCAGTTTGTGAGGAAGAGCGTTGGTGTAGCTTGAGACACGTTTCAATCACGTGTAGCTAAAAATATCTAGATAATTGTAATAGAAAATAAATTAAATATTTTATGTATTAATTGGTTTAGTATGAGAAAAGCCAAAACATTGACCAAGTCTAAGATTAAGAAAGCTAGATGAGCAATTCACTATCAAAGACGAGAAGACTGAAGTAAAGACAAAATAAGAAGACTCATTAGCTGCTTCACAATCCTTATCTCTTTGATTGTAAGAAACTGAGTTACTTTATTTCGATGATACCAATTTTAAACGCAGAGAAAAAGCAACACGTCAATTTGTAAAGCAGAGCAAAACGAATTACAACTTGGCCAAAACTTCGACGTAAAAAGCAGCACATCAATTTGCTCTGCTTGGCGACGGTGGTGGTGGTGGAGATGGTGTTCCAATGGTAGTTTCGTTGTAGAACGAGTAAAGCTCGTACCTTGAATTACAACTTGGCCAAAACTGTCTTGCTCCAATTCTAGAAAGTGGCATTCTATTGATGGATCTTGTCAGACATCTCAAACAGTCTTGACTTGTAAGATCAGGAGTGCATTGAACAAGCCCGTACAAAGTCTGGAGTTCGGTCAATTCGGTCTTTATCGTAGAGAATTTTCTAGAACTGTTGGCTGCTTCCATGGCAGCTTGGTTCATATTAGATTGCACCAAAACTATAAACTGGTTTATTTGACTTTGATTAGGAGAAATAGTGTTGGTGTTACTCAAGATAAATTCTCCTTCGTTTGTAATGGCCGTCGATAGAATATTCTTGTCAGAGTATCTGAGTATACACTCCTCGTAATAGAACACAGCTTCTCTCTGACTTGGACACCTAGTTAACGCTTCGTCAACGGAGAAGGCAACGCAGTTACTGCAAACTTCCGGCGAGAGGTCTCCGCGGCAGAGGAAAAGTCCGGTGACCAGGTCGGGGGTTTGTCCCACCGTGACGTTCTGGAATCCGGTGGAGTAAGAGGCGTTGCGGGAAGCAAAAGAGGACAAAAGGGTTCTGAGATTGGTGGAGTAAGTGCTGAATCTTGAGTAAGTTGTCGTATTTGGACAATAATGATTTAAGTAAAAAGGATCTTGAGCGGAAGCTTTGAAGCTAGTGAGGAATGAGAAAAGGAAAAGGAAGATAAAAGAGATCAGAGAAGACATGGTGTTTTTTTCGACTTCGTTGATTTGAGTTTCACATCATGCAGCTTCCATTTATTAACGTGAATAGTTTGTGACGACCATAAGTCATCAATCAAAGTCAATGTAAACGATTTTTTTTTATGTCATTCCTTTTTATTAACAACAAAAGTCAAATTATTGGAAAAGGCCTTGTTGAAATAACCTATTTTGTTTTATGAATAAGATTACAAGCAACTGATATCTCGACAATAATTTAGTGAAACTAAACTTTTTGAGTAAGAAAATTAATTAGGGCTACAAACTGAATAAACTAGGGTTGTGAAATTATTGTTTTAACTTATAACTGTTCGTTTGTTACTTGTCTGGTAAGGAACTTTAACTGTGCTGTCTTTTTGACCCAAAGTCTCGGCGCCAAGCGGAATAATCATCAACCTCACTTCAATAATATTCAATTCCAACCCATATTTTTCTCGGAAATAGATTGATAGACGTCAAAACATAGAAAATTTATAAATCTATTTTCTCTGGTTGTCACTTCCACGTGTTTTAGTCTAACATTTGAATAACAATAAAAGTTGATGTTCATCATATAGGTGACTTTGACTTTCAAAAAATTGTATTAGTTAGTTAGTTTATAACAAAGTAAGAAAAGAAAAAACTTTGACGTGCTAGATGGTTTCACATTTCATTTATTTTACTACTTTTACAAATCATGTAAATCACCTTCCCACATTACTCTGTTTTCCCTCTGTTCCCAAATCAGAAGGTACAAGATCATTGGAGGTATTGCTAAAGCGATTATATATCTTCATCATTCACGACTCTCAATCAGACATTGTGACTTCAAAGCAGGTAATATCCTCATAGACGCTGAAATGAAATCCAAAGTTACAGATTTTGGATTGGCCAAATTTTTAGAATGGACCAAACTTTAATGCCAATTGCCAACATTCTAAGTGTTCTCTCCATTTCTCATTTCTCTCCATATCTAATTATTCTTTAATAAAAAATCAAAACAAAGTACACATATGGTTTTAACAAACCAAATCAAAACTAAACAATTTATTGGGTTGATCACACCTAGAAATATGAAAATATATGCTTAAACTTCATTACAACCGTGAAGGTAAACATCATATTTAGCGCGGATATAAATCAGTGATCAATTCATCGTCAATAGATGCTGGAGTAGACTTGGTCGTGGTAGACTGATCTGAATCAGTCGGGTCCTTTACGGGACTACTTTGAATGAAAAACCCTGGTTGCCGAGGCACTGGTAAGGTCACAGTATTACTAGTGAGCATCATGAAAACGGTTGATATTGTCGGACGCTTTGCAGGATCTTCTTGAACACATAAAAGACCGATATGGATGCATCGAACCACTTCGCTATTCTGGCAGTTATTTGCTATAAGTGGATCCACGAGGTCTAATGCTGTTCTGTTAGTCCAAAGCCTCCAAGTCTAGAATATCAATCAATAAATCAGTTCTAGCTACTAACGTTACGTGTTGTAATGTAAGAGAGGTATATATTGATTGCCTAAAAACTTACATGTGTGAGCAAGTCTTGTGCGCCGTCTGACTCGTCGAAGCTACTATTCTTCCTACCACTTATAATCTCAAGAACTAACACTCCGAAGCTATAGACATCAGATTTCATTGAGAATTGGCCATGCATCGCATACTCGGGAGCCATGTAACCGCTGGAATCCACAACAAAACTTTAGTATATATGTTGGCAAAATAAAATTTCCAACAAACTTTAACGTATGAGATGTTAGGTGGAACACTTACTAGGTACCAACTATTCGGCTTGTGTTATCCTGGGTTTGGTCCAATCCGAAGATCCTAGCCATTCCAAAATCTGCAATTTTCGGATTTATATCCGCATCTAGGAGAATGTTACTTGCTTTAAGGTCACGGTGTATGATTGTGAGCCGTGA
>Ga0041059_1002137_pt1 | contig 15076 bp, 7 predicted proteins | sample AraColnosormetaG_FD_56232 | JGI IMG/M metagenome (GOLD analysis project Ga0041059, IMG submission 56232) | Arabidopsis roots microbial communities from North Carolina, USA - Col MF nosort | ecosystem: Host-associated > Plants > Roots > Unclassified | place: USA: North Carolina | collected 2013-09-02
AGACTAGGGTTTCGCAAACGTTTTTTTTTTTTTTTCTGACAATTTGGGGATTTATGCTGAATTTCAGACCAAAAACAAACCTTTATTATATTAAAATACACTATTCATTATCTTTCCCTTTTTTGGTCAAATATATTAATTATCTTAAATATGCTTCAATTTTATATATATATATTTTTTATTCCTTCGTATTTAAGATATTTTTCCTAAAAAAGTGAAAAGGAAAAAAAAAGAAATTTTAAATTGCTGAGAAAAGGACAAAAAAAGGCAAAACAAAAAAAAGTATCAGTTTATCTAAATCCAAGTCAATATTCTAAATTATAATCCTATATAAATAAAAACTCTTAGTATTCTTATGTTAATATGTTTGGTTCTCCTAATAATAAAATCTGAAGCCAAAACGATATGTCTCCTTCTTCGAAGAAGTTTAAGAAACAATCTTCCTCCAAATCAGTTAAGCCACCGCTAGAAGATAACGATCCGTCCTTGCCATCGTTTACTTCATTGCCCGACGAAATCGTTTTGGACTGCTTGCAACGTGTCCCAAGAAGCTATTACCTAAACCTCTGTCGAGTCTCCAAAACCCTAAGGTCCCTTGTTCGGTCACCTGAGCTCTCCCGTTTGCGAACTCTCCTCCCAAAGAATTCTGTCTACGTCTCCTTCAGCCAAAACATAATCAATGTTCCACCAGATACGATCTACCGTTGGTTCACTCTTAAGAAGAAGACGATGAAGACGGCTATGAAGACGTTTAGGTATAAATTGGTCAAGATTCCGATTCCGTTCCCTTCTCATCATTCTATGTACAACTCTTCCGCGGTTGGGTCAGAAATCTACTTCGTAGGTGGATCCTTCGAACCGATGTCGGAACTCTGGATTCTTGATACTCGAACTGGAATGTTTAGACAAGGACCAAGCATGAAGGTTGCTCGCACGGATGAAGCATCCGTGGGAGTAATCAATGGAAAGATATACGTGATAGGAGGTTGTGAAGACAAGATACAAGTAGAAGTTTATGATCCGAAGTCGCGGAGTTGGAAAACTACGAAAGATCCTGAGGAGAAAACGCAGCGCGGATTGATGACTCGGTTAAGTGCGGTGTCGCTGGATTGGAAGGTTTACACTGTGGAAGTTGGGAGAATCGGTGTGTATGATCCGAGAGAAGGTAAAAGAAAGGAGACATTGACAATCCCAAGTGATATCGTATGGTGTATGTGTGTTGTTAATGATGTGCTCTATGCTTGTTATTTTCAGCAGGGGTTGATGGGTTTTGACGTAAAGCGCAAGGTATGGGTTAAAGTGGTTGGTTTGAAGACACTTAATGTCAAGTTTGATGTCTCTGTGATGGCGGAGTACGATGGAAAGCTAGCGATTTTGTGGAGTGAGATTGATCAAACGAAGATGGAGAAGGGATTCGCGGGACGATCGAGTGGTCTGGTATTGTGGCCACAATGACAAATATTCATTGTGAGTTTCATAATTGTTTAGTTGTTTCTGATTGATAGTGTTTTGTTGCACCATCAGAAAACTGGTTTAACAAAATAGTTTAACCAAATTTGTTTAACTCATGTCATCACTATCAAAAGAGGAATCTAAAAATTAAACTATATGTATTCTGCAGTTAGCTAAGCAAACAAAATCCATATACATAGCAATGTTCTTTGATAAATTACCATATATATACATTGGAAATGACTTGGACAATAACCCTTTTAGCTGTTTAATCAGTTGTTTGTCGCTTGTGCATCCAATTGAATCGGCACCGAGTTGATTGATTATTCAGAATTCCCATCTGAAAATGTTTAGAAAAACGTGCAAAGATGAATCAATTTTTGATTATGGGCATTATGATCACAAGTGTAAGCTTATAGACGAACTGGTCAATATAAAATGTATTCAAGAAGCATTTACTTTTATGCATTGTTTAGTTATTTCTCATTGATCAGCTCATATGCTTTTATGTGTTACATACTCTTCTCCATGCCACAACGTAACTTATTCCATGTAATGTCTATATCATTGAACAAAATTAGAATTTCGGTTTAAGATGGTAGGGATTCTATTTTGAAGATTTCAGGTCTAATATTGTGAAGGTATGGGAAGTGTTTGTAGTCAAGTGGTTGGTTTACCTCTGCGACATATCCCACCTACATTCGACTATACTAAATCAAGTTATCTCTTATAGACGGTGTAGGAATTAGATTATGAATCGGTTATGACGATCCATTAAATAATTTATTTAGCAAATTAAAAATAAATAAGGTTAAAAATACATGAGTAGTAAATAGGGACACATAAAAAACAAATGATCCCTTGTCTCCAAAATGTGTTAACAGAGAATGCAGTGTAAAATAGTTTGCGGGTTCCATTTGATCAGCTTGTCACCCGTAGCTACTCTGTTTTTCCGAACTAGCCATACGATGAGTGAATACTTCGGAGTCGAGTACTTGAACCAGATTCCGTTGTAGTTCTCTATTAGTGACTTTGCTGTGCGTATCTGCAACCACATTTCTTTTGTGTGAAACACTTTGCGATAATGGTCGTTTTGTTTTTCTTTAATTTTATATTTTGCATAGACAAATATCTTTGTTCAAAATTCAAATATAGTTAGTGTAATAACTAACGTCAAGATTGTTTTTGGTAGGCTGAGGGGTGAAATTGTCAACCCGATTTTATTAAAGAAAAACTACGAACAATTACATCAAAACTGCTTTAGGGAACAATCTTCCGTTAGCGTCTTCAACCAAAAACAAATGAACTTCCTCATGACACATCTCAAAACAATGAAACCTTAAAGGCAAAGAAAAGCATAGTTAGCTAACTCGTTGGCTAAACGGTTAGCTTCCATATACACATGTGACATTTGACATTTAGACTAACCAGTTTCTAGTGAAAAGGTCTTGATATAAACGTATCAAGAATGAACAGAGGATGAGCATTGCTGATCTCTGTGCTTAGACAACCCACCACCAATTTTAAATCCAAATCTAACTCTACTTGTCGAAAGCCCTTATCTCAAGCAATAAGCAACCCATAACTAACGTCGAGATAACCATTATGGAACTCTGAAAAAAAAATTCATTTACTAAAATCTATGTGGTTACCAATCATTATCCAAATATAACCAAGTTTGAAATCCATTTTTCTCTACTATATAAACACCAACTACCGCTTGTTCATAATCCCACAGAGCCAAATTCCGATACAATCAAATAATATAAATACCATAAATTGAATTCCTAATCGGGGTTCCTTCTATAAATTTATTTATTTGATTTATTGGAAAAAATAATAATAATATGGGGATGTCAAAAAGTATCAAGGTTATTGTATCTCTTGCTCTCATATTATTTTTGGCCCTTGCAGCAACCAAGGTTGAAGCCACAAGATACATAAGTTATCGTGGTATGAATCATGGAGATCATGCTATACATTGTGACAAAGCCCACCCTAACACCTGCAAGAAGCAAGTAGCAAATCCTTACAGGAGAGGATGCGGAACAATCGAACGTTGCCGTCGTGATACAGGTAGAAAATGAATCAACCAACCCACCCAAGAGCATAAAATATTGCATCAACACCTTTGGTTAAGAATGTGTTAACATGTTTCTCATTGGAATACCTTCGTTATCTGTATACACACTTCACATCCTCATATTCATTTGTTAATGAGATTGTTTTGGCTTTGTAATTGATTGTAATTATATTATGTTATGATCAATCATATTTAAATATATTATATCCAATATCTCGAGCTATTGTCTCTTTCTTATATGCATTTGAGCAATTATCATACTTCTTGCCACAATAATATAACAAGAACTATGGGAATATACAATAATTATATATTGATCCCTATGATGGAATTCAAAACAGTATACCCAATTTGAGACACAATATATCGAGCTTTTGTCTCTTTCTTATATACATTGAATTCCATCTCTTCTTTGGAAGTTAGCAAGTTAGAAGATTCACATTTGGAAGCAACTCTCCTCCTTCTCTTCTTATGAAATATCAATCTTAAATCATTTTGTTACCGGTGACAAGGTAAAGCGTTTTCCTTTCTTTGTTATTTTCATTTGATTAAAGCTCCATATGAGCTATCTCATTTTCAATCTTATATTTCTCTTTCAATAAACTCAATGAACACAATTCTCATTTCTTTAGAAATGTCAACATCATGCTCTAGATTCTCATACAAAATTAAAAAAGTCTTAGTAAAACATATTGAAAATTGTGGAAACGGCTGCATATAGACGTTGTCTATGACTATGATATCAATCAATTGTATTCATTTTACTAGAATTTGTGCAAAAAAACCAAAACCATTAAATGTTTTAATATGTTATTTACTGATAACATATTTTAAAGTGTAATTATAAGAATAAATGGCCTAAAAAGGAAGCAAACAATCGTATAACTTAATTATTTGAGACTGAACTTTAGAAATACACCAATAATATATTCAATTTTGGAGAATTTAATACTAACAAAAAAAAAAAATTGATATTCCTTTTTTCCGTAAAAATTCCAATTTTTGTTTATGAATTGGTACGAATATCTAACAAATTAACGTGGAAATAAGCTCCCACATTTTTAGTTCGTCTAAGTTGTAAATATCATGATGATAAAAAAACAAAACAAAAAGTAGAAATATGCCCTAATTCCTCCTCATGTTATATATATAACTGCCTCCAACTCCGAAGAGGCGCCGCAAGAAGAAATAAGCCTTAGTTCCTCCTCATGTTATAACCATACGATGTCATCGCTTTCTTCGTTGCCCGACGATGTTGTTTTGAAATGCTTAGTCCGCGTCCCGAGACGCTATTATCAAAACATCTCTTGCGTCTCCAAAAGGCTCAGGTCCCTAGTGCGCTCGCCTGAGCTCCACCGATTGCGATCTCTCTTCCACAAGAATTCCATCTATCTCTACTGCCTCGAGACGATGAAGTTTAACTGGTTCACTCTCTCTCGGAGTGAGAAGAAGACTGCGATTGAGTATCAATTAGTCCGCTAATTACATTCCCTTCTTCCCACTCAATGTTATCTTCTACCAACGTGGTGGTGGGATCAAAGATCTATTCCATTATTGGCAGATCCGCAAAACCTTGCTCAGATTTATGGATCCTCGATACTCGAACTGGAAAGCTAACCAATGGACCAAGCATGAAGGTTCCCTTCCCGCGTGAAGCAGCTGTTTGATTGGTCGAAGGGAAGATATACGTGACGGGACTAGGTCAAGGAGAGAACCAAATTCAAGTGTTTGATCCCGAATCGCAAAAATGGACATTCGCGTCGGAGGAGAAAGTGCGATCGCTGGAGGAGAAAGTTTTTATAATGGATAATGAGAGTAGACGCTATTTCTATAATGTGAGAGAAGGTAGGTTAAAGGGGACTATGTGGATGGAAAGTGATAGAATAAGCTCTCTGTGTGTTGTAGACGGTGTGCTCTATGGTTATTTTAGGTGGGGTAATTACCGTGAATTAATGTGGGCTGATACAAAGCTCAATGCATGGAGAAGATTGAACACTCGTGATGGGAAGACACTTGAAGAAGACGTATCTTATACCATTGCAATGTCGGGATACAATGGGAAGCTAGCGGTTTTTTGGTCAGTGAATGAGTCTGATTACACGAAGAAGAACAATGAGGTTATGTTTAAATTGATCGTGTTGGATAGGGTTGGGGATGTGATTTGTGGGACGGTCGAGTGGTCTGGTGTTGTAGGCACAGTTAAAGCATTTGATTTTCTGCGTTGCTTAGTTGTTTCTCACTGATTAGCTCATATGATTTTATGTGCCGTTCCCTTCTTCTTGCCCCAACATAACTTTTTATTTTTATTTTTTTTGAACAAACTATTCAATGCAATGTCTTTATCATATTCATGGAACGAAATTAGAATTCTGGTTTAAGATGTTAGGGATTCTGATGATGCTAACTTAAATTGTTTGTCGTTGTGGAATCTTCCTTAGCTTAAAATGGTCTTATTCCTAAACTCCATTTAATAACAAAAACGTCGATGGAATGATGCTGCTGTATATATACTTAGATATGACATTGCTGAAAATGAACAATTCTTGGGTTTACTTTAGGGCTGAACATTTGTATTCACACTTTTTAGTTTAACCTAATCATTATGTCATGTCATACAATCAGCTTTAAAAAATGCATTAGCGATAAGAGGGCGATAGATTTAATGTCTAGCGCCTAAACCGCTAGACACCTAAAGCATTTATAATATATAATACTATAAATAATGATATTATAAATAATGATATTATGCATAAATATTATAAAAGTATATATAAACCGCCTAGAACACTTATTAGAACATTGCATACAACAAATAATTAAATAGAAATTAAAAATTAAACAAACAAATAAAATATATTGAGAACATAACTCCTTAACAAAATGATTAATTAATCCTATGTTCTCCTTTCAATTGACCAAATCGAAATTTACTATATAATCTAGTTAAAACAATTAGTAGTATTATCTAAATAAAAAAAATAATTCACTAAAACCTCATAAATTGAATTAGTTGTAAAATCTAAATCTTATTCTTTTATAAATCTAAACCGACATAATCTCATTTAGTTGTAAGATCTAAACCTAATCACTATTTTATAAATCCAAACCGACATATAATTTTATTTAATTGTAAAATTTAAATCTTAACCATTTTTATTATAAACCCAAAACGACATATAATTTTATTTAATTATAAAATCTAAACTCTACTCCATATTTGTAAATTCAAACCAACATATAATTTTGTTTAATTATAAGTCTAAATCTTAATCACTTTTTATAAATCAAAACCGACATATAATTTTATTTAATTGTAAAGTCTAAATTGTACATATAATTAATTTCTTTTAATTAAAATTAAAAAATATACAAATTTTGTTTTTTTAATTATTGTATGATATGACATAATAATTGGTTTAAACTAAAAGAAAAAGTGAATACAACAAAAGTTCACCTTAGGAGTGGACACAAATATTTTTACCTAAATTTTCTTCTTTTCTTCGTTCAACCAAAAGAATTATAACAATACTTTTTAAGAGTTTTGATTGTTGTTTGTTTTATTTAGTTTAGTCCTTCATGTTTAATTTTTCAATAAATTGCACCAATAAGAAAAAAGAAAGAAAGAGAAAGAGAGTTTTTGATCAGTCTGCCGCCAAATTCAACATGTTAACGTTTCTTATTTTCGCAAAATTGTCACCTTTACAGATTTTTCACCGAAATTGAAAGCTCACGAAGAGTTTTTTCATTTGAAGCTTGTAAGTAAATCTCTTTTATAATCTACAGTTTCAATGGATGCTCCGGTTCCACTCTCTTTATCTACTCTGTTAGAACTCTGCACCAATCTCTTGCAAAAATCTGTAAACAAGTCCAATGGTCGTTTCACAGCGCAATTGGTTCATTGCCGTGTTATCAAATCGGGTCTTATGTTCAGCGTCTACCTGATGAATAATCTCATGAACGTCTACTCAAAAACTGGTTATGCTCTTCACGCACGCAAGCTGTTCGACGAAATGCCTCTAAGAACAGCTTTTTCATGGAACACGGTTCTTTCGGCTTATTCTAAACGAGGAGATATGGATTCGACTTGTGAGTTCTTTGATCAGTTGCCTCAAAGGGATTCGGTTTCGTGGACTACGATGATTGTTGGGTATAAGAACATTGGTCAATATCATAAGGCTATAAGAGTTATGGGGGATATGGTCAAGGAAGGGATTGAGCCGACGCAGTTTACGCTTACGAATGTGCTTGCATCGGTGGCTGCAACGCGGTGTATGGAAACAGGTAAAAAGGTTCATTCTTTCATCGTTAAGCTTGGTCTTCGCGGTAACGTTTCTGTGTCGAATTCACTGCTTAATATGTATGCAAAATGTGGTGATCCAATGATGGCAAAATTTGTTTTCGATAGAATGGTTGTTAGAGATATCTCAAGCTGGAATGCTATGATTGCGTTACATATGCAGGTCGGTCAAATGGATCTTGCTATGGCGCAGTTCGAGCAAATGGCTGAGCGAGATATAGTCACTTGGAATTCTATGATTTCTGGTTTCAATCAGAGAGGGTATGATCTCAGAGCTCTAGATATCTTTTCGAAGATGCTGAGGGATTCTCTGTTGTCGCCGGATAGATTCACTCTGGCGAGTGTGTTATCTGCTTGTGCCAATCTTGAGAAACTTTGTATTGGGAAGCAGATTCATTCGCACATTGTTACTACAGGGTTTGATATTTCCGGAATCGTGTTAAATGCATTGATCTCGATGTATTCGAGGTGTGGAGGGGTCGAGACTGCCCGGAGACTGATAGAACAAAGAGGAACCAAAGATCTCAAGATTGAAGGTTTTACAGCTTTACTTGATGGGTACATTAAGCTTGGAGATATGAATCAAGCTAAGAATATATTTGTTTCGTTGAAAGATCGTGATGTAGTCGCATGGACCGCCATGATTGTAGGATATGAGCAACACGGTTCGTATGGTGAAGCTATAAACCTTTTCAGATCAATGGTTGGAGGAGGGCAGAGACCAAACAGTTACACTCTTGCAGCAATGTTAAGTGTAGCTTCAAGTTTGGCATCATTGAGCCATGGCAAGCAAATCCATGGGAGTGCTGTAAAGTCAGGGGAAATTTATTCAGTTTCTGTCAGCAATGCATTGATAACAATGTATGCAAAGGCGGGTAACATTACATCGGCAAGCCGGGCATTTGATTTGATACGCTGTGAGAGGGATACAGTATCGTGGACATCCATGATTATCGCGTTGGCACAGCACGGTCACGCAGAAGAAGCACTTGAGCTTTTTGAGACAATGCTGATGGAAGGACTAAGACCTGATCACATAACATATGTTGGTGTTTTCTCTGCCTGTACTCATGCCGGTTTGGTCAACCAAGGTCGTCAATACTTCGATATGATGAAGGACGTTGATAAGATTATACCTACCCTTAGCCACTATGCTTGTATGGTGGACCTGTTTGGACGTGCTGGTTTATTGCAGGAAGCACAAGAGTTCATCGAAAAGATGCCTATTGAGCCTGATGTAGTGACATGGGGTTCACTGCTTTCTGCTTGCAGAGTTCACAAGAACATCGATCTTGGGAAAGTTGCAGCAGAGAGATTGCTTCTTCTCGAGCCAGAGAACAGCGGGGCATACTCAGCCTTGGCTAACTTATACTCAGCTTGTGGAAAATGGGAAGAAGCTGCTAAGATAAGAAAATCAATGAAAGATGGAAGAGTAAAGAAGGAACAAGGGTTTAGCTGGATTGAAGTGAAGCATAAAGTCCATGTCTTTGGAGTGGAAGACGGGACTCATCCAGAGAAGAACGAGATCTACATGACCATGAAGAAGATTTGGGACGAGATCAAGAAAATGGGTTATGTTCCCGACACAGCTTCTGTACTACACGACCTCGAAGAAGAGGTTAAAGAACAGATTCTAAGGCACCACAGCGAGAAACTAGCAATCGCATTTGGACTAATTAGCACTCCGGATAAAACCACATTGAGGATCATGAAGAATCTCAGAGTGTGCAATGATTGCCACACGGCTATAAAGTTCATTTCCAAGCTTGTGGGAAGGGAAATCATAGTGAGAGATACAACAAGATTTCACCATTTCAAAGATGGGTTTTGTTCTTGCCGAGATTATTGGTGAAAATAAGGAAGATCCAAAGAATTCTCATAAGGTCTAACTCAAGCCATTGTACAGAACAGATTCAGGTATGGCTTCGTTGGAGGGAAACCAACAAAAGTTTTCCTCTTTCATTGTTTAATTGGTATGTAAGTTCCATCATCATCATAGTTATTGAGCATTAGAATAAGATGACATGGCATGTGAGTCTTTAGTGCTAAAGGAGAAGGATATAATGAACGATTGAGATATTTTTGGGAAAAGCATAAAGAGGAAATGGAATTGGAACAATCAGAAAGAAGTATAGAAGAAGAAGGAGAAGAAGAAGAGAATATGGTTCTGTTTGTTACCAAAAGCTTTTCTTTTTAGTTTTTACTAACCATTGACTACATACATACATTAATACATAGATGAAGAAAGATCTTGGTCGGCATAAAATGTATGACTTAACAGAGAGAGCCCACACTTGTGTAGCTTACGTGGCAGGTCAATTAGAGATGATCACATAGAGTCACTGCCCGTACTGCCCTAAGGATTCGTAGTAACAACTACGGGCAGCTTCACACTCTTCTCTTTCATCTCTCATCTCTCTCTTCTCCTATATCTGAGATTCTGAACAACTCTTCTTTGATCACAAATCTCACACTTTTTCCATTAATGAACAGAGCTCATTTCTTCTAGTCCTTTTCTCTTTCTTTCTTCCTTTTTCCGCTAATTACAGAGCTTTTCTTTGGTACGTTCTTCTTCTTCTTGTATCTGTTTATTTTGTTTCTTAGATTATTGTTTTGTATGTTGTCAAATATTGAAGTAGAGGACAACCTCTAAACTTGGTTGTTTCCTCTGTTTTTCATGATTCTTTCTATGATTGCTCTGTTTTGTCTTTTTTTTTTCTCGTCAATAACTTCAAAACGAAGATTGCTCCATATTTGATAAATGGACAAGAAAGTTGTCTGAAAATTTTGCTTTAGTTATTATTATTGCAGATCTAACGGTTTTCATAACTGTTAAATACAGAGTGAAGAAAGAATGGAGTTGAAAGAACAAGGTATGAGTATGAGGTTGTCTCTGGTTCTCGGTAACGCTTTAGTGCTAAACTGCGCCGCTTTGGCTTTAACGGCTACTATGCTCTCTTCTTTGCTAGAGCTCTTCTCTCAGGCAAGCTTTTTCTATTTTCAACTTTTTCTATTTTCAACTTTTTTTTTTTCCTTCTTAACAAACGTTTACAAGTATTCGCGGTCGCACAAAACAACAACTTTATAAAAATAGATTTTTTTCTACACAAAAGTTTCACACAAATTTTTTTGGCTACAAAACTAAATCTTGACCGACTTGAAGCGTTACTTCATCAGAATGGGTGGTTGGAAAAATATATAAAATTAAAAAGTTTTGGTTAAATATTGTGAGGGTATGTATATAATAATAGCTATTAGTTGAGGACGGTTGCTTTTAATGGGGAATATTAAGATAGATTTTTAAAATCTAAATTATAAATTGTAGGTCCAAAAAAAATCAAAAAGGTATATTCCATATATTATGCTTCCAAGTTTTTCAAATTTAATGTCTAGAAGAAGCCCATGTCCTAATTTAGTATGTCGGCCCAATTTGTAAAATCATGTTAACTTGGTAAAAGATTGTTTCTGGTAGTGATAAAATGAATATGAAGCTGCAGGTTACTGTCTTGAAGGGTGATGTTATAGAGAATGGATATGAGGTGGTTGATGCAGTGGAAGGCAATGGAAACAATGATGATAGTGGTGATGATGGAGGAGAAGACGAAGAAGGCAGTGCAGATGATGCAGAAGGAAAGGAGACCAAGAAAGGACCGGTAAGTGATCCTGATTTGAACGGTGAAGCTGGAGATAATGATGATGAACCTGAAGGGGATGATGGTAACGATGACGAGGATGATGATAACCATGAGAACGATGATGAAGATGAGGAGGAGGATGAAGACGAGAATGATGATGGTGGTGAAGAAGACGACGATGAGGATGCGGAGGTAGAGGAGGAGGAAGAGGAAGAAGATGAAGATGATGAGGAAGCGCTTCAGCCACCAAAGAAGAGGAAGAAGTGAACAAACCGCTTTGATCTCCTAACATTTTAGATTCAAAAATCAAAACTTGTTATCGGTTTTTACCTGAAGAGGAGAGAATCTTAAGGCATCATCAGCTTTAGCTTCAACTGTGTCTTTGTTGTTCCATAAACCAAGACTTTGTTTAGTGTAACATTTTCAGATCCAATGGCACCAGCTTTCTTTTCTTTAGCCCATCATTAATGATATATGCATATCTCTATGAGGTCATCAAATGCGATCAAATTTATATAACAACTTCAAGGGTCAACTTTAGCTGTCATAAATAGTTAAAAGAAAGTTAAATCCTATTGAGTCCTCATAGAGCAAACCTTTTTCCCCAGAGGTCACAATACAGATTGCACAGAGGTCTTTAACGAATAATCACAATGATATTACTTGAGCCACAGACTGTCTATCGTATGATATCGGACAAGAGTGACATCAAACAGAAAAAAAAAGAAAGGAAGAAAAAACAATACAAAAAAAAACTAAAACGTACTGACTTTGATAGAAATGTTAAAAAGAAATCCCCAGAAACTGCATGTTTATCATTCTCATGCTCAGCCCACACCATCTGCAAAAGTTGGAGTTCAAGAAAACAAAACAAAACATAACTCTATCAAAAGCTGAAGACAAAAAGAAAAACATATGGAAACAAGAGCAATGCTCTATCTTTCTGGTAAGATAACCCCGAAAAGTGAAAACAATAGAAATCAAAGGGACAAACATAAAAAAAATGTTAAAACTCAAACTTAAGTCTAAAACCATGAGTGCAACAGCATGAACAGATGCTATAGTTTACAGTCCGTTTAAAGACGTTAGCACCAAAACCAGATGAGTGGAGAGATGGTGGACGTTCAGTTTATAAAACCCAGTGCAACACTAAAACAAAAAAAGCCAAGAGACAAAAAGAATGTAACAATATTCGTCCCCACCATCACCAACCTATAGAGAAACTAACTTCGATAAAACAAATGGCACTTGAGAAAACTGTAAAACCAGGGACAGTAAAGAAAAGAAAACAAAACATAAACCAACAAAAGGAAAAATAATGGAGAAAACAAAAAAAACAAAAGTATGGTGGGTCACATTGCATCTACTTGAAATAGAGTCGAAGCAAGATTCATGAATAATGAATTACGGCAACCGATGACAATGCTAACCTACCTCTAGAACATAATTTAGGTATTTAATTCCTGTAGCAGTTCCTCCTAGGAATATACATATTTAGGCATTTAAGCCAACTATTTGACTAGAGAGGCATAATAATGTCAGATAAAATTCCGGTACTACCACAAAAGCCTTAATCCATTTATCTACACATGACGGAGCTACAATGAATTTATGCTTATCCAAAGACATTCAAACCACAATATTAGCACAAACATTGCTACAAAACACCAAAGGTTTCAGTGAACGTACCATGAATAGTTTGAGTAGCCATGAAAGGAGGAGCCACCAGCATCCGAATCTTTACCCGTCCCTCTTTTTCCACCAGCATCCGAATCAGGATAAGTACTAGGCAGACTCTGACCTCTAAAGTAAGAACCTAGAGCTGAAAGACCAGCAGCACCAACGCTTGGATCAACACCAATCCCACCCATTTGACTAGACTGTACCATATCAGAACCCAACCCGCCATGTGCTAGAGCACCCGCTAACATCGGATACATGTAACCTCCCCCAGCTGCTGCTGCTGCTGCTAAAGCTGGATTTCCCAACATCCCAGCTCCATAAAGCGGATGGTATTGGTTCCCTAACATAAACGGCGAAGCAGCCATTCCACCACCGTTAAACACATGTTGACCTTGTACCTGCTGTTGCTGAGGCTGTCCATGATTAGCCATCGAACCCATACTAATCTTCACCGGACCAGGTTGATCATGCCCCTTTCCTGAAGCCGCAGGACCCATAGAAGCAAGCTGGCAAGTGGCAGTTCTATTAAGAATCCTCTTCTTCGGTTCTTTAAGAGCTTCTTTAGCTCCTTTCCTAGTCTTGAACATAACAAATCCAAACCCTTTAGCCTTACCAGTAGCCTTATCTATAACAACGGTACACTCTTCAATCTCACCATAACCTTCAAAGACTCCAACAAGAGTCTCGCGAGTCGTCTCCCATGGAAGACCATAAACGAAGATTTTCCTGTGTGTAACATCACGATCTGCGGCTTCTACGACGGCGGAATAGATCGAAGATCCGATTCGAGAAGCGGAACAAACTAGATCGACAAGCTGGTCCTTGGAATAAGGTTGTAGAAGCTCACGGAGCTCTTCTGGGTCGAATTCGTTGTCTGATTCGGAATCGCTAGAATCAGAGCTGGAGCTTGAACTTGAATATGGCGTTGAGGATTCTGGTTGTTGTTGTTGTTTGTTAATCTTCTGTTTCTTATCGAAATTCGTGGATTTGGATTTCACGAGTTTGCGCTTCTTAGATTTGTCTAGGGTTTTCGCCATTGTAGTAGAGGATAAACGAGTCAAGAAGCTTTTAGGGATTTTGATTTTTGATTTTTGATTTCAGTTTCCTGTTTCCCCTCGGGTCAAGAGTTCGATTTACTTTATCCTCGAGATGTCGTTTTTCCGATTTTTTCAGTTTAATTTTTTTTTTATTCGAGTATTTTGCTTTGAATATATTTTCAAATATTTAGATTATTTTTGGATTGGTTTATTTTGAATATTTTTATTATTTTACATATTTTTAAATATTTGCTTTATATTTAAGATAAGGCCTTAGATCTTTGTAGAGGTTACATGGCAAGATGCTGGCTTTAAGTTATGATGGCTATACATCAACCGGAATACCATAAGCTCCCTAACTTTACGGGGTGTGAACTTTGTGGTACTTTTCTTTTAGAGCGCCGTCAGAAAAGATTCCTGGCTAGGCAGAGGTTTTAGCCATATTGGTGGTGTCGCTCTGCTACTTGTTTATTCATTCACCAGTTGAAACTTTTTTTTCTTTCTTTTTTATCTTTATGTGTTATGAGAAACTAAAAAAATAGTCACCGAGATCTTAGAGAGGGTTTTGTTTTTGTTCTTAAGATTTTCAGAGTTTCCCCATTGGAAAGAAAAACAAAGCCCTCATAAGATCATGATCACAAAACAACGAAATCAAATGACCAAAACCAAACCAAAGTTGATTTAGCTGAAGCATACTATAGATTAATACGAGTTGATTCATATGGATGGATGGATAGCTGCAGAGAAGACCAAAAACCGAGAAACAAGATTGATCCTCTTAAGAAATCGAAAAACTGAAAACAAGATTGATCCTCTTAAGAAAACAAGCATTCGCATCATCGGTCACTGTGAGGTCATTGTGAAAATCCAAAGAAAAAAAAAAAAAAAA
>Ga0041059_1002138_pt1 | contig 15073 bp, 11 predicted proteins | sample AraColnosormetaG_FD_56232 | JGI IMG/M metagenome (GOLD analysis project Ga0041059, IMG submission 56232) | Arabidopsis roots microbial communities from North Carolina, USA - Col MF nosort | ecosystem: Host-associated > Plants > Roots > Unclassified | place: USA: North Carolina | collected...
ATGTTGTTTTAATAGGGGTTACAACTTCAGTTTTTTAACAATTGTCTCATAGATTCGTGGTATAGCCTTACTTAATAACAATTATAAACTGTAAAATATAATTTTTTTATAAAAATAAAATTTGCAAATTTTAATATATATTACTTTTAAAAAATAAATCGTCCCGCGATATACCGCGGGTTAAAATCTAGTGTATATTTATTTTGTACAAACACAAATATCTGATTGAATAATGTACATAAAACTACAATATACGAAAAGTAAAACGATAAAACTTTCAAAGGTCGTATAAGTTACCAAAGTGACTAAGCTTATGAATGTGAAAGGCACATCAACTAAGCGTTTATGGTTTTCCTCAACCTTTTTATCCTAAACAAAAACTTCAAATATACTTTTCAAAAAATAACAAAGAGGCTTATACTATGACAAATTGGTAAAATTTAATTCAGAATTTTCTATATCTTTTCTTGTCTTACATGTCTTTCACTTTCAGTAAGAAAATATATAAATCAGAAAGGAAAAACACACACACTCACACATTAATTGAGAAGAATGAGAAGTTGGGCGATAGATTATCAGTGAAGTCGACAAAAGGGTCGGTGGCGTAATAATGAAAGCTCCAATGCGTTGACTTATCATCCACTTTAATTTGCCTTTGCCCTACTTCTCTCTTTAAGTCAACGATTTTAATTGTTACCCATTTTACTAAAGAGTCTTCTCTTCTACCAATTACATTTTTGAGACATTATTTTTCTTCTTTTATCCTTATCTTTTCATTACACATGATTTAATCATGATTAAAGATAATTAATCATATCTTTAGTTATTTTCTTCTAACTAGTCCTCTTTTATTTTCAGCTATTCCGAGAAGAGCTCGTTACGCAATAGCCGTAGGCGCCGGAATCCCAGGAGCTTTAATAGTCTTTGGTCTTTTCTGCTTCGTATACAGCAAAATCAGTTCATGCATTAAACGGCGTCGTCTCGTCCCAACCCCAGAGATCAACAACGCTCAAGCCCATTATTTACATTCAAGTGTCATAGTAATGGGTCTTGATGGGCCAACTATAGAGTCGTACCCAAAGATAGTATTGGGAGAGAGCAAAAGGTTGCCCAAAGTTGATGACGCTACATGTGCTATTTGTCTCTCCGAGTATGAGCCAAAGGAGACGCTTCGGACAATTCCACAGTGTCAACATTGTTTTCATGCTGATTGTATCGACGAGTGGCTGAAGTTGAATGGGACTTGTCCGGTGTGTCGGAACTCACCGGAGCAGATTTTGCCGCCTGCTTAAGCTATTATCTTTTGTGTTCTCTTTTTCGTTACATCATTTGTACTTTTTGTAGTTAGTTCAATACTCCGTCCGTTTTATTTAAATGTCGTTCTTAAGATTTTTTTTAATACATATCATAAATAAGAGTTTTTGTAGATTTTTAATGTATATATTAGCTTTTATAGAAATTAATATGCTTTCTTGGTTTGGTGTGAAAATGATAAACGACAATTATAGTTAATGTTTTAAGTACAAATTCCATAATTTTTGTAGAGTTATCACATCTCACAATAAAAAAATTACTTTCATATGTAATTTCTTGTCCCAAGAACATGCATAGCATAACACATGTTTGAATTTGGGTGGTTATACATCAATTGCACTAGTACGAACCTCTAAACACACATCATGATCATTTTTAAGAAGTACCACTATTGTTCCCTTAAATTATAGCACCTACAAGGTTTGGTCCAACGTAACATTATTGTGAATTCGTTCATAAGAAATATCATTTCAAAATTTGGATTTATGTGGTATTTCATATGTTACATAGATTTTTCTAATCAGGAGGACGTACCAAAATAAGGAGAAGATTCTCGAACGATGGAAATGATCCAATGACTTTGGTTTAGTAAAGACACCGACATCTACCCATTCATTATTCGTGGGACCTTCTTCATTTTGGGCTATGAATTTTTTCTTTAAGATATTCAAGTAAGCTTACGTGACGTCTTATTATGATGTTCGATGAAAACTCCAAATATTCGTTGACGTTAACTAAACAAGCGACGCGTGGTCTCATCTTTGTGAATACTATTTATCAGATAATGACATTTTATCTACCAATTATTCCTATTGGTGAAACGTTTTAAATCCAAAGAGATAAAACTGAGATTTTGGAATTGACAAGACGTAATTGTGAAGATAGTGAAATGCAAATAAGGAAACCAATCGCATTCTATCTACTGCAAAGACTTGAGTCATTGTAGTGTTAGACCACTATAAGGAGGAGCCGAGTCGGGGTATTAAAAATGGATAAAAATCGATTAGATAAAAAAGTCTTACACGGGTTTATCCTATCAGATTGTGGGTACAAAACATTATAGTCAACAATTTAAATATGGATTTGATCAGTTACATAAAAGCAATGGCGGATTTCGTTTTCAAGATCTCCATGAAAACAAACTTGAGTAGTCATGTAGACTAATCAATCCATAATCTAAACGATTGAAGCTCAATCGGTTTTATGACCGATAACACTTGGAATTTTAAAATATTTCTAAATTCTAAAGTTTAAACTATATTTTAATATTAATATAAAACTAATTTATGGTTTCGAATGGTGATCGAACCGCACAATGAAATACAGTTTATATAGTAACAAATTATATATATATATATTCGTTATTATTTAAACCGTATCATTCAGTTGAACCGTATGTATTTACTCGTATTTTATATATTAGAAAAGAAAATTGCATAAACAATACATTTGAATAATAAAATAAATAAAAAAATAGAGAAAAAGGTTGTTTTTAGTCTGTCGTGGGGATCTTCTGAGAAAACAAATAGAGACCTTTCTTTAACACAGAGAAAGAGCCTGAGAGACAAGTGAGAAACGCAACAACACCACCGAAAGAGAGAGTCCAAATTCGAAAGAGAAAAAGAATCAAATTCCTTCTTCTTCCTTTTTTGATTTTCAATTATTACTTTAATCTTCTTTCCCGCTCTCTATTCTTCTTCTTCTTTAGGATCAATCACCGTTTAGCTTTCTTCCCATACGTCTCTCCGTTTACGACCAGGTAGGTCTCTCATTACCTCTCCCTCTTTCTCAGTCTCTCTCTTGTTCGCATTTGAGCTTTTGATTCTTCCGATGTTTGATGAAGCTTGATTGTTGGGGTTTTGTATCCGGTTTGATTTTTCTCTGTTGCGTCTCTTGATGATTGATAAAGGTTCGATTTTGGGATGATTCTGGATTTTACAAACCCTATTTTACTGTTCTTTCTACAATTTAAACAGAAAAGTCGTCTTTTTTAGTCTACAAAATAGAACCATTGGCTGGTGCAATACTAAAAATTTCGTCGTTTTTTTGGTAGATGAATTTCCTAAGTGATACACTTCTATAATCGGACCAACCGTTCTCTATAAAGTCTTCACCTTTCCAATTTGTAAGATTCGCTAATTAATGTTGTGAAGATTAGCTTAGTGAGTAACTTTCTTGTTGATTTGGTTCTAGGGTTAAATACTAAACCTTTATTAGTTCTTCTCTTCTGCAGACGAATGTTTTTGGTTTCGAGAATTTGCTGAAATCTATTCAACGGTGTTAGTTTTTTAAGTCTTTTTGATTTTTGTGCCTTCAAGTTGTGTGTGGATTCTCATGGTTTGCTGTTTTTGTTTGTGTAGTATACAGAGGCTGGAGCTGGGGAAGAAAAGGATTGTCTATGGAGGGAGACGTCGGAATAGGTTTGGTATGCCAGAATACTATGGATGGGAAGGCGAGTAATGGAAATGGTTTAGAGAAGACTGTACCTTCTTGTTGCCTTAAGGCTATGGCATGTGTACCTGAGGATGATGCTAAGTGTCACTCCACTGTTGTTTCTGGGTGGTTTTCGGAACCTCACCCTCGCTCTGGTTAGACTTTGTTTTCTTTTCTTGTCAAGAAGCTACCCTATTTTCTTAGATCCGATCTCTTATTTTGGATCTTGTTCTTAATTGGATGCAGGGAAAAAAGGCGGCAAAGCAGTCTATTTCAACAACCCTATGTGGCCAGGTAGGTTACCTCTTGATAGGCTTGTTGTTGTTGCTTTCCATTATCTTACTACCTTACGTTTTTTGTCTTTGAATGAGCGCCTACTTGGTTTAGATGCTGAATCTGTATGTTAAAGTTTGTGAGTTGTAGTTTTTCAGAGTGCTTGCTCATGTGACTGATGCAACTGGTTTATGTTTAATTGTAGGAGAAGCACACTCACTGAAAGTTGAGAAAGTTCTGTTCAAAGACAAGTCGGATTTTCAGGAAGTCCTAGTGTTCGAGGTTTGAGATAGCATCTATGCTTTTGTCCGATTGTTCTTATCATCTGAGTCTTTCTTCTATTAATTGAGGCTGTTGTTCTTCTTTTTGCAGTCAGCCACGTACGGAAAGGTGCTTGTTCTAGATGGTATCGTACAGCTGACCGAAAAAGATGAATGTGCATATCAGGAGATGATAGCCCATCTGCCTTTATGCTCTATATCTTCCCCTAAAAATGTAATTTCTCACCTTAAAAAGTTTAGTCTCTCTGGTTTCCTATATCTTGTAGCCTGTTGCAATAAATCAGTCAATCTAAAAGTATGTTCAATTTGTGATGAATGTGCCTCTTTTTGGAGAATATGTTGGAACACAATGCGATTGCGTTGTTGTAGCTCTCTTCTTCCTATATGATCTCATGAGATAGCTCTTATCGCAAATGATGACTCATTCCAGTACATTGAAATGTAGAATCAGCTCAGATTAAAATAGGGAATTGTCAAGCTTACACATTTTACTTGCGTATTAATGCTGGCCTTCGCTGTCTAAATATTTGCAGGTTCTTGTTGTTGGTGGAGGTGATGGTGGTGTTCTTCGAGAGATTTCTCGCCATAGTTCTGTTGAGGTTATTGATATCTGTGAGATAGACAAGATGGTTATAGATGTAAGTTTTTGGTTTTGTGCTTGCCATATGTATGAACAATTTTTAGTTATGTTCTATCTCAGAAAGTGGGATTTCTGTGGTCTTGTAGGTGTCTAAGAAGTTCTTCCCCGAGTTAGCGGTTGGGTTTGACGATCCTCGTGTTCAACTTCACATTGGTGATGGTAATTAAGCATTCTTCTACTTGTTCTCTGTTCACAAAACGTAGTCAAAAATTTGCTTGTGTTGATATCACTTTCCTCTGGCAGCTGCTGAGTTCCTCCGTAAATCCCCTGAAGGGAAGTATGATGCCATCATTGTTGATTCTTCAGATCCCGTAGGTATGATTCATCTGCAAAACTCTTTGGATATCTGAGTGATTCTTATTTTGTTTTTCTAAATCAAAACTCGGTTCAGACTTCAGCTACAAACTCTCACGTTTTCACTCTATATAATCATAGGTCCTGCTCTTGCGCTTGTTGAGAAGCCTTTCTTCGAGACACTGGCTAGAGCGTTGAAGCCTGGGGGAGTTCTTTGTAACATGGCAGAAAGTATGTGGCTCCATACTCATCTTATTGAAGATATGATCTCCATTTGCCGTCAAACATTCAAAAGTGTTCACTATGCGTGGAGCAGCGTCCCCACATATCCAAGGTTAACTCTACTTTTCTTCTGATTACATTGTGTGATCTCACTGAAATCAGAAACATGAATTGAGCAACATATCTTCATTGCAGCGGCGTGATTGGTTTCGTCTTGTGCTCTACTGAAGGACCAGCTGTTGACTTCAAGAACCCAATCAACCCTATTGAGAAACTAGACGGTGCGATGACCCATAAAAGAGAATTGAAGTTCTATAACTCTGATGTAAGTTTAACACAACTATGACTTCCTCATTTACTGTTTTAGATTAACTTAAAGCAAAATCCTGATCTATCTTTTTACTAAAACAGATGCACAGAGCCGCATTTGCTTTGCCCACATTCCTGCGGAGAGAAGTAGCTTCACTTCTGGCTTCTTGACTTCTGTTTGGCTCTACCATATCCCTCATATCAAACTTTGTAGAACTCTTGAAGAGGAATAATAAATCATTGAAGGCTTTGTATCTCTAAGTTTACTCCTTTATAAAAAGACTTATATTTATATATTGGCTCTATGGTTCGCAATAAAATCTTTCATATACATATATGCTAATTAATTAATCATCACTGTTGAAATCTGGCTCTGCTGGTTTCTGAAGTAGCATAGGTGGCATTCGTTCCGGCATCCTTGGTTTCCTTACTGATCCGCTCCTACGTATTGTGCGCAAGATATTTGCAGCAAACCGTGATGCGTATATTGTAGCACCGAGGCTTGGGGAACTTCCACAAGCTTCTTTAGCCAAAGCATCCTGCAACCGATTCTCTTCTTCTTTAAGAGACTCTTCGAGTTTCTTCTTAATGTATCTTCTCCAAGCGGCTTGTATGAAGCAAGCGGCCCAAGTCTTCCATTGTTGTGAGTAGTACCTGAAAGTATGTCTTAGCTGTTTGCTGTGAAGACGTCTGAACTGGGAAGCCACGAATTTGAGGTCATCAGCTTTAAGTGCGAAAGCTTCAACTTCCATGAGAGCTCGAACAGTTCTTGTTGAGATTGGGAGGTTTGAGGATGAGTGTGGGTCTAAAGCCCAGGTTAAAAGCTCCTCACCACAGAAATCACCGGCTCCAAGATACTCGGAATTTAAAAAACCGGTTCTTCCACCGTTTGTTGTGATTGTTAGAAGCTTCCCGCGCATTATGAAGAGCATTTCGTCTACCGGATCTCCTTCTCTTACTATGTAGCTTTCCTCTGTGTATAACACAGGTTGCAAACGGTCACAGAGCGCATCAAGAAGCTGTTCGTCCATTTTCTCAAACATGGGGACCTAGAACCAACAAAAACAAGATGCGGTTACGAGTGATGTTGACAATAAATGAGAAATCGAGTAAAGAGAGGAGATGATTTCTTCTTTACCCGCATGAGAAGGGCGAGACAGAGATGACGTTTGATGTCGCGTCTAAGATCTTTGGGAAGATTACTAAGAAGATTCTCTTCGTCAACACCTCTTGTCTCTTGCCATTTGTACTGCTCGTATCGCCGGATTCTTTTTCTCAAGTTCTCAGGTAGCAAACGGTGTGACATCCATTGTTCTGCGTCTCTTCTCTTTACCCTCATCTCCTCCAATCTCGTGGTAGTGGATTGCAGATACGTCTGCCATTTAAAAGAAAAGCAGTAAGTAATCGATTTCGCAAACACTATGGCATATTAGATGAAATGAGACTAACCTGCATATTTCCAATCAAGAAGGAGAACAAAACCAGCCCCGCAATAGAAATGAACACCGCGAAACAGATTTCCCAAATATATGTACTTGTTTTAAGGTTCTGACCGAGCGAACTGGATCACGAAAACAGAACAAAGATGCAAGAACTTAGTGTTGAAACTTTTCTTCATAAGAAACGGAGAAAATTTTGCTGATAAATTCTCAATACCTGAGGTTCTGCAGACCCCACCAGAAACAGTAAAAAAACTTTTGAGGGAAATCTTGAGATTCCACTACACCGGATTGAAGTGCGTCAAGGAATATCCCAAAGTCGAAGAGTGTTGTGTTTGGTGTCTGAATCGGACAAGACTCATTGAGGAAAGCATTGCCTCCTGCAGTTTCAGGGTCACAGTACAACAACTTCGAAATGCACGGAGGGTTATTCCTCTCACAAGCTTGTTTCCAGCACACCGTTTCGCGTTCGATTGAGAACAAATACCAGAAAGCACCAAACACCTACACATTTACAGGTATTGACCAAAAATATTATATATCTAAACTCTGAAACTAAAAAGGTTGGGACAGTTAGAACCAATTTGGCACTCACATGACTAGCAAGCATGTAGAGGAAGAGATTGAAAGCAGCTCCAGCCCAAGCTGTCTCAGTGAGTATGCCTGAAGTTCTTGTAACTTCCTTGTAGAGCGGATATATTCTTATAAACCTCGGTATATATTGGAAGAAAACAATAAACTTCAACATATTCTTCGTGTTCAAAGACGATGAACCTCTCATATGTGGAATGATTATCAAAATCACCATCTGAGGAAAAACACAATTACTCACATTACTCAAAGAATCAAGCTAATGATTTGGAAATGCAAACAAAACCAATCAATGAATCACCTGCGGAAGCGGAAGAACAGCAAGAATGTCAATTATGAAATGTGAGGACAAGTAACGTTTAGCGATCTCTCGCTTGTCCTCAACAAGAACACCTCTCCCAAAAACACGAGACGAAGGAGCGATAAAGCCAGTACGGAACTGGAAAATGATGTGAAGGACATAAAAAACATCAGTGAAAGAGCGCAAAACGCTTGCTGTTATTTCCATTTTCTTGTCAATACCAAGACATTTCTTAGCATCATCGATGATAGGCACGTAGAAGAACAAAGGGTCAAGCGAGACAGCGATGATACAAGCTAAAACAAAGATCTTGTTCCATCTCTGAAGAAAAGGTCCTTGTGGGTCAAGAATTTTGTGAGTAGAACCAATCCCTTTTGAAACAGCTTCTTTAAAAGAGTAAGACTTGTAAGATCTTTTGAATAGTTTGATCCTTGCAGAGCTTGATTCAAAGCTTCTGTAAAACTTGTCGGAGATTGAGCTTATTGTTCTCTGGAATATTCCAGTTTGAATCTCGTTTTTACCGGAATATTCCACGTCGGAGGAAGTCTTATCCGACTTCCAATCTTGAAACCTGATCCGAGAAAGTGAAGAAGAATCGAATTAAGCTTCACGACTTAGAATTCAATGAGACAAATCTGGAACACTGACCTTACAAACTTCTCTTGTCGGAAATTCATAGTTTGAGACTAATAAGATTCAATACAAACAGAGATTTCACTGCTTCATGTGTCTTCTTCACCAATTAGAGGGAAATTCATAACCCTGATTCAACAAACTTCAATTCAATTCAACAATTTCGATTTCAGTAAAAATCAAACTCAAATTTCAAAACTTTCCAGTGTCAAAAACGCAATTCGACTAAACAGCAAAAAAAAAGGAAGAAACTTGTTTGAGGTAAAAAATCAAACCGAACATGGACAAGTGTGTTTGCTTCCGACAATCCTGTAGACTTTTGAGGAGAACAATAAGAACCAATAAAAGGGCAAAAGAAGAAATCACTGTTTAAACCCACCAAAAAGAAAAATCAAATCTTTGTTTTGTTTTTCCTCGGAAAGAGCGAAACTAAAGTGACCCAGAAACTAAAGAAGAGAGGAAGCTGATAAAATGAAGAAATTGGAGAAAGAGAGAGAGTGATGAAGAAGAAAGAAGAAGAAGAGATTGAATGATGAAAGTGAAGCCTTTATCAGAGGACAGAGAGGACGGGGAAGGAGTTTCCACGAAAGTCACAAACTTTTGCTATTTTATCATTTTTTTCTTCGATTTTCTTAAATTTTGTTTCACTGTTTTTGTTAATTTTTTTAAAGTTATTCCAAAAAGACAGTTATACCTTTGCAGTCTTTGATACTTCAAAAAGATTTCGGACCAAATTTAACTTTGACTATTAAGTACGAAATCTTTTTTAAATTGAGTTTTTAACTTCACCTTTTAGTAGAAAAATATGTTCTGAATTGAGTTGTCAGTTTTTTAGTAGACGAATATGTTGGAAGATTACAGAATTCACAGGCTCACAACAATAATATATGTAGTTTTCAAAAGTAAAATAATGCTACATTTCCTGATCCTCTCATCCATAGATGTTGAAAGAAATATCTTTATCAATCATGTATTTTTTTTTTGTCAATCATGTATTTGTTTGCACACAAAAAAAAAGAGTCAATCATGTATTTTTAAAAAAATAATGATAATTTTTTGACAATTCCATATACTTAATTAAAATAACTGTTTATGCCATTTAGCAAAGTTTCCTATAATTTTTTTTATAGCATATATTATAATTAATTTTTTTAGATTGCTTAGATTTTTTTTATATACATTCCATATATATGTTGTTTGGTTATGGGATCAAATCAACTTAAGCATGTAATAAATTAGAATTTGCTGACAAAAGAAGACGTAGTTACGGAGTTAATCAAGGCATTTCTTTATTACAGTCGAAGACATTAACTGATATCAATGTTTAGGCATACAAAAACTTCATAATGATGTATCATTTTCGTGGCAAACTTAAATTCTGTAACTGACTATTGTTCTCTATTTTTGTAGGTTTGATTTTTGTCTTTGTAATACGTCGAAGTTTCGTGTTGATGAGATAATGTCAAATTTCGTAAACTCAGGCTTTTTGTTCGTATATTTCAATGCACAGTTTCATTTCCGCTTGTATCCTTTTTAAAATCGTGTATATGGTAAATCGATTTCATAGATTTGAATAAAGTTACTTAATATTTAGTTTTATGTTAAATCACGAATGATTTAGATTATAGAAGGAGATGACATAATTTGGGAAAAAAATATGAGCCTTTTTAACATTTGAGTTCTTAAGTATTTTCAAACTGTTAGTCCTAACTCCTTCATGACATGTTTTCTTTTCTTATGTTGGTGAAACATCCTTTGATCAAAAAACAAAAAAAAAAATGGTGAAACATCATCTCTTCTTTTTTTCATCAGCACCAAAAATTTCAAACTTGCAAACGCAGACGAAAAAAGAAAATCACATTTGCATTTGTAGCTACTAAAACCATGACCATGATTAAATTTATCTCCACCAAATTTCTTTTGTTAAGAATAAAAGGATGATAAGTTAAAGATATAGCCCGTGAGTACTTGTCGATCAACCACGAACCAACCCACGTGTCCTCTTCCTCTTTATCTTCTCATTTTTACCAAATTTTGTTCTCCACAAATTTAGACCGTTAAGTTTAAAATTAAATTTGAACGTCTATTATATTACTCAATTGATAGTTTAATTGATACTGATAATTAAGTGCTAATAGAGACCGTTGACCGTATCGTGTCCCTGATTGTACGTTGTCTTATGAATGCCAAGGGAGGTTCCTAGCTGTCGGATTTGGAGACCAGTCTCAAGATTTTATCATTGTTACTACTTCATAATCCAAATTTGTCTAAACATTGTCAACTCTTATTTAATTGTTTATACGAATAAAATACTATTAACATCGAATTCAAACTATCAAGACCTTTGAATATGGACGATATGAGTCAAAGTCAACCATCTTCCCACCCGTAAAATTATCACAAGAAAAAGACATTTGTAAGAGTATCTTTCTCTTCTTCGGATTTGAATGAAAAATGACATAATGCTGTTGCTAATGCAGTCATGGGATCTACTCCTTATATTCCACCTCCTGCAATGACTGCATCAAGTCTTGATCTCAGTCTTTTTACGACGGATCAAGTCCATTCTTTAATACAACAACTCAATACTCATCTTCATGTTCCGGAGCAGTCAACTCCCTTTCCATCAGCTACCATCACTGATCATGGAGCTATGGCAACTACTTCTACAGCTGGTAATGTTTCTATTGAATTTCCCTCAACAAGTTTACGATATGAAAATCATTCTTTCACATTTCAACATCATTGTCTTTCATCATTATATTCCATTTTGCCTCATGATGCTTGGATAGTTGACAGTGGAGCTAGTAGTCATGTTTGTTCTGATTTGGCAATGTTTAGTGAGACTTTTCCTGTTACTGGTATTACAGTCTCACTTCCAAATGGCACTAGAGTACCCATTAGTCACACAGGCACAGTGCATATTTCATCCACATTGACTTTGCATAATGTTTTATATGTTTCAACATTCAAGTTTAATCTCATCAGTGTTAGTTCTTTACTTATGCATAATAAATGTTCAGCTCATTTCTATCATGATTCATGTTATATTCAGGACCATACTCGGGACTTGACGATTGGTAGAGGAACTCTCATACATAATCTTTACATTCTGAAGAAAGAAGATACATTGCATTCATCAAATTTCTGTGGATCCTTGATAGTTGATGATCGTCTATGGCATCATCGCCTAGGACATCCATCATCTGCCAAGTTACAACATCTTTCTGGTATTTTACCTATGACTAAGTCTGCTATTCATGATCATTGTGAAGTCTGTCCATTAGCTAAACAGAAAAGGTTACCTTTTAGTTCAAATAATCATTTGTCTGAGAATCCATTTGATCTTATTCATTTAGACGTTTGGGGTCCATTCTCAGTAGAGTCTATAGATGGTTTTAAGTATTTTCTCACTATTGTTGATGATTGTACTAGAGTTACTTGGGTCTATATGCTAAGGAATAAAAGTGAAGTTACTAAAATTTTTCCTGTCTTTGTTAAATATGTTCATACACAGTATAATTCGATCATTAAGGCTATTCGTAGTGATAATGCACCTGAATTGGCTTTCACTCAACTCGTTAAAGATACTGGTATGATACATCATTTCTCATGTGTATATACTCCTCAACAGAACTCTGTGGTCGAGCGAAAACATCAGCATTTACTCAATGTAGCTCGTGCTCTTTTGTTTCAATCTAATATGCCTTTGGTCTATTGGAGTGAATGCATTCAAACTGCAGTATTTCTGATTAATAGAACTCCTTCTTTGATTTTACAGAAAATATCTCCATATGAAAAGCTTTTCAAAAAGAAACCAGATTATAATTTCTTGAGATCTTTTGGTTGCTTGTGTTATGTGTCTACTCTAGTCAAAGATAGGACTAAGTTTACACCTAGGGCTGAACCATGTGTTTTTCTAGGTTATCCATCTGGTTACAAAGGTTATAAGGTGATGAATTTGAGTACAAATGTTATATCCATTTCAAGGAATGTTATTTTTCATGAAACATCTTTTCCATTTAGAAATGTTCCTTCTAACTTGCCTACTGAGGATTTATTTCATCACATTATATTACCTATGTCTACTCCTGTTGCTCTTGATACTTTACCTGTGCATCATACACTGCCTAATCATGCATCTGCATCATCATCTGCATCACACTCTAGTGCCACATCTGTTACACTAGAGACTGTGATACCTATTACAGGACAAGGCGATCTTCCTATTGCCAAGCCAAAACGCAGTACTAGAGCACCAGGTTATCTCTCTGACTATCATTGCAATCTTATAGAAACCATTCACACACAGCCTCTTCCTATTTTACCAAATAAAACAACACCACCTCAGTTTCTACCATCACCAAAAATAGCTAATAATCCATCTTCCAAGTCGAAAAAATCCAAAGTGCCACAAACACCTATTAAAACACCTTCTGAAACACCTTCTGTTTTGTATCCTATATCTTCTGTTGTTACATATAATCATCTGGAGCCTTTCTATCAGTCCTTTGTTCTTTCTTGTTCACTAGAAACAGAACCACAAAATTTCAAACAAGCCATGGCTCATCCACACTTTCCTAAAGCTATGGATTTGGAGATTTCTGCCCTGGAACAAAATGGAACATGGATTGTTGAGTCCTTACCCCCGGGTAAGAATGTTATTGGATGCAAATGGGTGTATACAATCAAGTACAATCCTGATGGCTCTATAGAAAGATATAAAGCCCGCTTGGTAGCAAAAGGTTATACACAACAAGAAGGGATTGATTATATTGACACATTTTCTCCTGTTGCTAAACTTGGTAGTGTGAAATTTGTGTTAGGATTGGCATCTAGTTTTGGTTGGAAGCTAACTCAGATGGATGTTACAAATGCCTTTCTGCATGGTACACTAGATGAAGAAATCTTCATGAGCCTTCCTCAGGGCTACACACCTGCAAATGGAGCTTCTTTACCTGAAAATGCAGTGTGTAGATTGAAGAAGTCCTTGTATGGACTGAAGCAAGCTTCTCGTCAGTGGTATCATTGCTTCTCCACTGTGGTCTTAAGAGCTGGTTTTGAGCAGTCTCCAGCAGATAATACTCTTTTCACACGACAATCTGGTACATCTTTCATTGCCCTCCTAGTATATGTTGATGATATCATGATTGTCTCCAACTGTGATGTGGAGTTGCAGAAGCTGAAAGATGCATTACATGGTGCGTTCAAGATCAAAGATATGGGTGCTCCTAAGTATTTTTTAGGTCTTGAGATTGCAAGAAATGCATCAGGTATCTCTGTCTGCCAGCGAAAGTATGCATTGGATTTGCTTGCTACTACTGGTTTACTTGCTTGCAAGCCGTCTTCTGTGCCAATGGATCCAGTTGTGCATTTGACTAAAGACAGTGGTAAGCTTCTTGATGATGGTAGGCCTTATCGCGAGATCATTGGACGCTTATTATATCTCACTTTGACTCGACCTGATATTACTTTTGCGGTGAATTGCTTAAGTCAATTTCTCTCATGTCCAACGGATGTGCATATGGCTGCAGCTTATCGGGTTTTGAGGTACATCAAGAATAATCCAGGTCAAGGTTTGTTTTACTCTGCTAAGTCTGAACCATGCCTTAATGCTTTTGTTGATGCTGACTGGGGAACATGTCAAGATACACGACGATCTGTCACTGGATTATGTGTATATCTAGGTACTTCTTTGATTAGTTGGAAATCTAAGAAGTAGACAGTGGTGAGTCGTAGTAGTACAGAATCAGAGTATCGTGCAATGGCTTTAGGAACTTGTGAATTGTTATGGTTTTCACAGCTTCTCCGAGATTTGAAAGTTAAGGTCACATCTTCTGCAAAGATGTTTTGTGACAACAAGTCTGCCATTCACATTGCTCATAACCCGGTGTTCCACGAGAGGACAAAACATATCGAAATCGATTGTCATACGACAAGAGATCAGATAAAGAATGGATTTCTTCGGCTGTTTCATGTGACTACTGATAACCAACATGCAGACATCTTAACCAAAGCACTCCAGCCAGGTCCGTTCTACTCGTTGTTGAACCGGATGTCAATATCAAACCTCTTTCTTCCCAATTCTGGTTCAGTTTCAGAGGTTTGAGGGGGGTATATTAGATATATCATATAGTGTATATACTTAGGCTTATACATGTAATTAATGTCCACTATATAAGGTGACAATGTACAGAACTTTATGATTAATGAGAATAAGAAGTTTAATAATCTCAATCTTAATAGTCTAATAACTAATTAGATGGTCTTCTTCGACAAATTAAAACCGGAAGAGTTTAGGTTACGTATAAACAAGTTGTGGAATTGTGAAAAAAAAAAAAAA
>Ga0041059_1002139_pt1 | contig 15073 bp, 10 predicted proteins | sample AraColnosormetaG_FD_56232 | JGI IMG/M metagenome (GOLD analysis project Ga0041059, IMG submission 56232) | Arabidopsis roots microbial communities from North Carolina, USA - Col MF nosort | ecosystem: Host-associated > Plants > Roots > Unclassified | place: USA: North Carolina | collected...
GAGAGAGAGAGAGAGAGAGAAAGAGATTATAGAAAGAAAGAGATGTATCACAATAAAGGAGTATATTTAGGGTCACAGGTGGTGGAGATATAGGTATGCAGGGCCAAGGCTCTAATCTCTTCATAGCCCTATTGATTTTGTCCCTCTCTCTCTCTCTTTCTTCCTCTCTTAGCTGTATGCATTATGATGCGTCTTTTAATTCACTGTTTCAGGCTTCTTTAATTCGTGGTGTCTCTCTCCTTTTTACCCAACCATCTCTTAAAATTTTTAACATCTGTTCCTCAAATCCTCTCTCATCTCTTTCTATAAGTATCTATAGCGCCTCTTAAACCACAAAGCATCACCTCTGTCTTCTCTCATCTCCTTTCTGTATTCTCTTTCATTGCCTTCACGTCTGTTGCAATTTCTCCACTTCTTGAGCTTCCGTTTTTTACAATTATTGATCCGTCAAATATGTGAGATTTGCACAACTTGTTGCTCAGGTATTTTGAAGACAAGTCCACAAGGGAACAAGTGAAGCTGCCAGCATGATCTATCTTTGGTTAAGAGATGAATGTGGAAACATATTGCTTAAACCCAAGCTAGGTCATGCTCTGACAGCCTCACTCCTTCCTGGTTTAGGACCATTCATTGATGAAGCATTCCACATGCCGATTGAAAGAAAAATAAGAGTCCCGAACGCACACAGTTGACTACACGAAACCGGTGTAAGGCTCTCTGTTTTCTCCCTGCTTTGACACACTCTCCACTTTATTTTTCTCATGTTTTTGCGCTCTAGATCTATCATAGGTGCATCATGTTTTAGTGTTTCAAAGAACTTAGACTGTGCAAAGCCAAACGTTTTAATAAAAAGGAAAACAGTTTAATACCAAAATGGTGTCTCTCACTCAATTACAAGACAAAGTATACCTTTCACAAGTTTGACCAAAACGAACTACTATAACCCTTATTTCAAGACAGTGTACTTCTAGCATACATACTTAGTTTAAAATGTACAGACGACGTAGCTTTAAAATGTACAGACAGTGTAATTTACCCTTGACACTGCTGTAAGTAAATAAACCAAAATTACACTTTACTATTCACCAATGGCTACCCCAAAGCTCAAATTCACAATTCTTTTTCCTTTATTTTCCTAAGCCATCAACATAACATTTTGAACCAATTTAGTAGTGTCGTGTTATGTTTCCATAGACGTGAACTGAAAAGCCAACTTGTTGCAGCAGTTTGAAAGAACTTTGAAGCCAGTGAACATAACCTCGTGTTCCACGACTCTTTTGATCAGAAGCAGAAGCATCTCTTGGTGGGGAACCATCAAGGTTTCAGATTTGACCCTTTTGATCGTTCAAGGGAGCTGGAAGTTATCTTATCAGACGAGTCCCACTCTGTGCTCCTGATCATCAATTATCCAGCCATCCGTAGAGAACTGCATCTGCTATGGTAGGCTTCTCAAGGTTTCTTGAGAGATGGGCTTCTTGAACCCTTAAATAAGGATCTTGGATTCTTAAAGTAACTGAGGAATGGTGTCTCAGAAACAGGTATGAATTTTGTGAAAAAGCCGATCGGCCATGAAAGGGATGCAAGTGCTATGCAAGTTCCCCATTGCCACCCGTTAAGCCTTACTGTATCCGCAAACTTCTTTAGGAATTCCACCATAATGACTTGAAGCACAATAGTTATCGCTATTATTCCAATGAACAACCTGTTTCTGTGAAGGCCTTTGAACACATTTTTCTTCTCCATCTCCCTCGCATTGAATTCGTTAAAAACTTGACAGAGCACGAAAGTGTTGAATATGAGCGTGTCCTTCACTTCCTTGCGAACACTGAATATTGACATACCCTTGAATTGTAAGATCAAGAGTACGGCTATTTGATATAATGACTGAACCAGGAGATTCCTCCACATGACATTTGTTATCAGGGCCTCTGTTCGGCCAACTGGCTTTCTCTTCAGGAGCTCGTTAGTGGGTCGCTCCGTGGCGAGAGCCAGAGCTCCCAATGTGTCCATGATGAGGTTTACCCACAGCAGTTGAACTGCTGTCAAAGGGACCTCACCGGCTGAAATTGCTGCGATAAAATTGATCACAAGAGCTGCAACGTTCACTGTTAGCTGAAACTGAATGAATTTCTGGATATTGTTGTAGACACACCTTCCCCATTTTAAGACTGTGGCAACGGATGCGAAGTTATCATCTAGAATTACAATGTCTGAGCTTTCTTTTGCCACTTCAGTGCCCTGAATTCCCATAGAGAGTCCAATATCTGCTTCTTTTAGTGCAGGTGCATCGTTGGTGCCATCCCCTGTGACGGCTACCACATGGCCTTTAAGTCTCAGACACTTGACCATTAGAAGCTTGTCGGAGGGAGAGGACCTTGCCATGACCCGGATCTTATCAACTTTCTGCATTCTCTCTTCGTCCGTATAATTTCTGAATTGAACACCTTCTACAACAGCATCTTCTTCATCTTTGTCATTGTGGTCGAGGATTCCGCATTCAAAAGCGATAGCTTTTGCAGTGAAAACATTATCTCCCGTTATCATCTTAATGGTGACTCCTGCAAGTTTGCAAGTTTCCACAGCTTTTGAGACACCAGGTCGACAAGGATCTTTCAGACCCACTATTCCCATCAAGGTCAAGCCATCTTCCTCTAATACCGAGTCATTTGACGCTATTTTATGAGCGAATGCTATGCATCTGAGGCTACTGGCCGCCATACCTTGGATTATTGCCTGAATTCTGCTCTTTGCGGTGGAGTCCATTAAGTCAACAGACCCAGTGCTTGTGTAGTAGTGAGAACACATAGCTAGGACCATTTCAGCGGCTCCTTTCCAGTGTACATGGACTGTATTGTCAGATTTTCTTCGGACCAAAACTCCGCTTCTTTTCTTTGCTGAACTGAAAGTTTCAACGCGGAGAACTTCATGTTTCTGCTTTACTGACTCCATATCCATACCCAGATTTAGCACAGTCCAAGACAAGAGGGCCTTCTCTGTTGGACTGCCTGAGAACTCAGGCGTTGATCCTGAGTCTGACACACAGACACTTCCCGTTGTGTTCAGACCGGTGCCTTGGTAAAGCAGATCAAGAACGTCTGGTGAGATCATTTTGGTAGAGTCTTCATGGATTGACTCTTGGCCAAGCCAAAACTTGGTAACCTTCATCTCGTTCAGTGTTAAAGTACCTGTTTTGTCTGTGCATATCACTGTCGCTGAGCCCATCGTCTCGCATGCCGAGAGCTTTCTGACCATAGCTTGATCAGACATCATTCTCTTCATGGAGTAAGCCAGCGTCAGAGTCACAGCCAATGGCAAGCCTTCTGGGATAGCTACTACGACAATGGTTACTGCAGCTGCCACGATTCGCACAACGGAATTGACCACAGTGTCCACAGGTGTTTTGCTCCCGTTGTATTCTCTTTTGCCCTCTTTCTCTGTGTTCCCAGTGAAGTAACGGACTAATAGAACTACCAGAACAAGTGCTGCCACCGTAAGACCAATTTTTCCGATGGTGGAGGTCAGCGTGTCAAGACGGACTTGCAAAGGTGTTCTCTCGCTGGAATCTTGATTTATGGAGCTCATCGTCTGTCCCCAGGTTGTACTCATACCCACAGAGACAACGAGCATTTGAGCAAACCCATCGACTATCTTTGTCCCTGAGAACAAGAAGGGATTATCCTTGTGGTCCACTTCAAGATGGTCACTCTCTCCTGTCATACTAGACTCGTCCACCTGAAGTGAATGCCCTTCCAAGAACAGACCATCAGCGGGAATCTGATCTCCGATCTTCAAGAAGACAACATCACCAACAACAACGTCAAAGATGGAGATATGTTGCCGCCTGCTGTCCCGAAGGACTTCCACTTTGATGTTATTGCTTATCTTGGACAGCTTGTCGAACTGTCTCTCCTGCCTAAAGTTGCTGAGAGCAGAGACAACTATGACCAAGAAGACTGCTACAAAGATGCTTCCGCCTTCATACCAACCTTCTTTGATGCCATGTTCTTTGATACCGAAGCCAAGGGAGAAAATAGCGCAGACCAACAAGATCAAGATGGTTAGGTCTTTGAAAGCTTCATACACAAAGAAGAGAAGTCCTTTAGGCGGTGGCTTATGGTAGGTGTTAGAGCCAAAGAGGTCACGGCGTCTACTGACTTCTTGCTCATTCCCGTGGATCCCTTTGGTGGGGTTAGTCCTAAGGGAAGCGGCGACACCCTCCACGCCGCCCAGCGCTTGGATGCCCGGTAAGTCCTTACCCTTCATGATCTCCACAAGTTGTTCTTGATCAATGGCAGGAACGTAAGAGAGAGGCATAGAGTTGATCTTTGCTCCCTCACCGGACTCGAGGGCTGTGTAGGAGAGAGAGAGAGAGGCATCTGAGGTTTTGGGATCAATCCTTGCGGGAACTATCTCCTTAACAAGAGAGAGCATAGCCCTCATAGAGTAGATGGCAGCGTAGGCAAAACGCCAACGCCTCTGGGCCTTGTTGAGGCTGGAGGTGGTAAGGTTGAGCAAAAGTGCACTGTAATCATATTCCTTGAGGTCCCTCATGCTTTATTTGTGTGAAAGAAAGAGAGTTTTTAGAAGGAAAAGAGTCTCGCTCTCTCTCAACTAAATGTGGTGTTACTTGTAAGACACTTAAGACTCGCAAAGAATGATTTCTCTCTCTCTAATACCCTAAGCTTCGTGGTACTATTTAAATCCGTATTGGCCGCCTTTTGATTGCTATTTATCTGCTTTAAAATATTAAATATCTCGTGTAAAGTAACTTGTCCTAGTTTAATATTTTCAGGCGGTGGAACCACTCAGAAACGTTGTAAACACGAAGTCATGTCGATCAAAGGACATGGGCCGCACATCCTTTTGTACTTGTGTTTTGACTTATCTGTTGTCTCGTGTTTCGGTTTGGAACCACTGTGCCCTAAAAGAGAGAGTTAATCTGAGATTTTGGTAGTAATTTCTAAAGCAGCCGTATGATGTAATGGTGTGGACAAGCCGTCATTGTAGAATGAGGAGGAATAGCGTGCGTGTACCAACTTGCTTAGTCCGCACGGACAAATGAAAAGAAATGGCGAATATAGTAAAGCGAAAGAAGAAAAAAAGGATTTAGATTGAATCTTCCACACCAACTTGGTTTGGTATAATATCTATCAAGTGAAATTTATACTACTCAAACTCAAAATCCGTCTACTTTTCCACAAATCTATGTTTAGAAATAATAAAATGGAGCAGCGTGTACGACGAAGGCATTATGAGTTTGATCACCGAAACTTCATAGCACTTTCCATTTTCGCTGTCATCTCTTTCTTTGTTCATGTGACGACAGCAAGACATAAAAGCAGTTGACTTTATTTTTATAAACAAACAAAATAAGTTGACCTCCACTAAAACTAGACGTGAGGTGAGACCAGATTTGGCATAAAATTCCGATACAAGCGATGAAGTGAATGTCGAGAAACTCCTCAAATCATATACATACATACACAGAGATGCTCAGTGACATACATTAGATCACGAGTTACTGTATGTGGATAAGAAAGAAACAAGAGTGTTTGCACCAAAAGCAGTAGCAAGCTTAACAAAATCCCAACCAACAAATACAATGGCTTGCTCGAGAATAAATAGACTAACCATCATCTTATGAAACTAAACAATGGTTCAGGAATAAGTAGAAGGGAAGATTACAACTAATTAAGCTCACTCATAACGGTAACTAGTAATAACAAAGCTCTCAGCATGCAACAAATTAAGAGCTATGGTTTAAGAAGAAGATCCCTGGCTGTGCAGCAGCAGTTGTTGGTGTGCAGACGCAGTGAACCACCAAGCCCCATGAGATCCCTCCACCTGCTTTCCTCCGGCATTGAAGCTAGCCACACCAATCCCTCAACCTCCTTGTCCTTGGCGATTCGCGCATCTAAAAAGGCACCAGAGCACTTGTCTTTGGCGAAAGCAGCGCACTTGCCCTTGGCGGCAGCCACACAGCCCTCGAATTCCCGCTCTTCGCACTTCTCTCGTTCCCTCATGTCACCACCAGATCCCCGCCACCACGGCGGCTTACAGTTGTTGGAGGCGGAGACGGCGCACCCAATTTTAGCACCTTCCTCGCACTGGTCCTTGATTAGGGTTTCGCAACGCTTGAAAGCGGCTGACCATGAATCCAGTGATCGGAAAGCTAGAACATAAGAACCACCGGAGGGTACAGGTCCCCGGAGCAGCGGAATCGGACGGTCGAACACAACGGTAGTCGCAGCCGCCGAGAAATCATCGTCATCTTCCATCATTTCAATTTCTCTTCAAAGGCCCATCGGGCTTTTGATTGAGGCCATCCACCTATATTTATTTAATTAATTAAGTTTGGGGGATCCAAAACATAATTAGTATAACGATACTACTACTAACCGACTGGACTAGATTATTCTACTTGATATATCCTCTCGAGAACTATTGCTGCCGCTACTCGTTTCATATCTCCGTCTCCGGCTCGATCCGCCAAGTAGAGTAAGCAGGTATCTCCGAGCATCTTGACATCGCTTCTTTCCTGCTTCTGTTTCCTTTGACCTTATTACAGAGGGAGGACTCATCATTCTTCTTTCTCTTCTACTTTTTTTCATGTTTATTTTGGGGTTTAGGGTTTTAGAAGTTTGATCGATCTGTTATTATAACTTTGGTTTCAATCGATCTGGGTGTCCATTTGCTTTTCGATGTTTAGGATTTTCTGTGCTTATTTGAATCACCTTGTATCTTGTATTTCTCCTTGTAATTTAGCACATCATCTGCACTGCAGCAATGACTAAAAAGAAGAATCCTAATGTTTTCTTGGATGTATCAATTGGTGGGGATCCCGTTCAACGGATTGTCATTGAGGTATTACCTCAACCTTTGCATTTTTTGCTTTGCTTTCCGCATTCAGCTTCTTAAGTTTTTTTTCATCTGTCAATGGCAGCTTTTTGCTGATGTTGTCCCCAAGACAGCGGAAAACTTCCGTGCCCTCTGCACAGGTACCTTGGGCTTCCTCATAACACTTTCTGCCATTTAATCTCTCCAGAATGCTTTGATAAGATTATGGGCTTTACATTTTATTGTTATGATGTTTTTTCCTTTGTGCAGGTGAGGCGGGCGTTGGAAAGTCCACTGGGAAGCCTCTACATTTCAAAGGATCATCTTTCCATCGGGTTATCAAAGGATTCATGGCTCAGGTATGTATGCATTATTCTTTTGCAACCCTGTAATGTCCTTCACTGACATATAATTTGTTTTTGTATGCATTTGATGGTTCGCAAACTCTTTATTCATTAGCGCTTCTCTTTCTTGCAGGGTGGTGATTTTTCCAATGGGAATGGTATTCTTCAAACCTGTTATCCTTTATACATTAAATCTCCAAACCGTATATATTTCTTTATATCACAATATGTGTGATGTAGATACCTCATGATCTAGTTTTTAGTTTAATTAACACACAAGGAGCTTAGTATATATGTTTATAGAATGAAATTGGTTACTAGGGAAAAGCGTATTGGGGTCCCTTTTTCATCTCTGAGACAACTTCTGGATGAAGTCTTTCTTGCTGTAATGCCTTAATTAGAGATAATCTCTCTGGTTGATTTGCAGGCACTGGTGGGGAGAGCATCTATGGTGGGAAGTTTTCAGGTATAATTTTGGTTTCTCTGTTTACGGCTTTCTGGTATTGATTTTTTTTTTCTCAATATCCCGTTATCCTTTTACAGATGAGAACTTTAGATTGGACCATGATGGAGCTGGAGTCCTTTCAATGGCAAATTGTGGCCCAAATACCAACGGGTCCCAATTTTTTATACTTTTTAAACGCCAACCACATCTTGATGGGTAATCTCTGTTCCTAGATTTTGTTGTTTTGAGAAATTCAAAGTTCATTGTAAAGGACTCTCAAAACGTTTAATGCATTTGGAAGGAAGCATGTTAAGGGTCCTGATTTTCCTTATCCTCATATTGTAGGAAGCATGTTGTATTTGGCAAAGTCGTTGAAGGGATGGCAGTAATCAAGAAAATGGAACTTGTGGGGACGAGTGATGGGAAACCTACTAGCCCAGTCAAAATAATAGACTGTGGTGAAACGTCTCAGATAAGAGCACATGATGCTGCTGAAAGAGAAAAAGGTAATGAAGTTAATCTTTGAATGTGGAGTTTCTATAATAATGATGGAGTTTCTAGAATAATGATGCAGATATATTTAATGTTTATTAGGGAAATCGAAAAAATCAAACAAGAACTTTTCTCCTGGTGACGTATCTGACCGTGAAGCTAAGGAGACACGCAAAAAAGAATCTAACGAGAAAAGGATAAAACGAAAAAGAAGATACTCTTCGTCAGATTCATATAGCTCAAGTTCCGACTCAGATTCAGATTCGGAATCAGAAGCATATTCATCTTCCTCCTATGAGTCTAGTTCTTCCAGTGATGGGAAGCATAGGAAGAGGAAGTCAACAACAAGACACAAAGGCCGACGCGGGGAAAGAAAGAGTAAAGGACGAAGCGGGAAAAAGAAAGCTCGGCCAGATAGAAAACCAAGCACGAATAGTTCAAGTGACACGGAGAGTAGCAGCAGTTCTGATGATGAGAAAGTGGGCCACAAAGCCATAAAGTCAGTGAAAGTTGATAACGCTGATCAACACGCCAACTTGGATGACTCAGTGAAATCAAGGTTTATCTCCCTGGCTTTATGTATTTCAGCTTTGCTTCTGCAATTTGGTGGTCTGATTTTGTGGTCACTGACAAACTTTGCCATTTTCTATTGCTATACAGGAGCAGGAGCCCAATTCGTAGGAGAAACCAAAACAGCAGGAGCAAAAGTCCTAGTAGGAGCCCTGTGAGAGTTCTTGGAAATGGAAACAGAAGTCCTAGTAGGAGCCCTGTGAGAGATCTTGGAAATGGAAGCAGAAGTCCTCGTGAGAAGCCAACAGAGGAAACTGTGGGGAAATCTTTCAGAAGCCCATCTCCAAGTGGTGTGCCCAAGCGCATCCGAAAGGGGCGTGGGTTCACCGAACGCTATTCCTTTGCTCGGAAGTACCATACTCCTTCTCCTGAGCGTTCTCCTCCTAGACATTGGCCTGACAGAAGAAACTTTCAGGATAGGAACAGGGATAGGTAACTTAATCTATACATACATACAACAAAGGACGATAGCTCTGCGGATAGTACTAAAGCCTCATTTTGTTTAATTATGTAGGTATCCGAGCAACAGAAGTTACTCTGAGCGCTCACCGAGGGGACGCTTTAGAAGCCCACCCAGAAGAAGGAGCCCTCCAAGGTTCGCTTTCTTATCTCTGTACAGATTCTGGCTTTGGCTTGGGACGATATAGCTTGTAAACCAGCACCTAGAGCCACTTGCATTAGATTTATATCCTAGAACGACCCTTTTTGTGATATTATTTTGGTTAAGCAAAACATTCTAATTGAATGCTGAAAGTTGAAAAGAGCAACTTTATAGCAATGTTGGATGTCCTCTGAAATTGAGTGTTGTCTTGCATAGGTACAACCGGAGGAGAAGGAGCACTTCTCGGAGTCCAGATGGGTACCGTAGACGATTGAGAGACGGAAGCAGGAGCCAGAGTCCGAGGCATCGTAGCCGTAGCCAGAGCCCTAGAAAGAGGCAGCCAATTAGCCAAGACCTGAAATCCCGTCTCGGGCCACAGAGATCCCCCATCAGAGGAGGACGCACCTCTCCTGCAGAATCACTCAGCCCTTCTCACTCACCTTCTCCACCAGGAAAGAGAGGTCTGGTTAGCTATGCGGATTGATGGTCACTCTCATCCATTGGTTTCTCTGCTGACTTGCGAGTTTTTGTTTTAATTTCCGTGTTTTAGTGCAAGCAATAATAGGTAATGATATTTTTTATGTTGGTCGGATATATAATACTCTACCTTAGTTGCATTATTACAGATCGTGGAACATTGATCAAATTGAGACTGATATATGTTGGCAGAATTGAGTTTGGGAATCGAAGTTTGTAGAAAATTTATCGAACAAGTAGCATAGATATCTCAACATGAAAATCTAGTAATACATGTAAAGAAAGAAGGTTAATGATATTCCGCATGTTCATAGATAGGACTCGAATCTTTCTTTACCACAAGAGGGGTTTACAATGATACAATGATCATGTCCTAGAAGAGAAGGATCAGATGGGTTGGTCTTTGGGAACGATCTGATCCTTGATCCACATGTAGATAGGGATTAACACAAACCAGGCAGCTGCTAGAGTTCCCAGGAGGAAGCGTCCCAAGAAGGAGAAGGGGTTGTTGACAGGCTTCTCTACGTCCTCTTCCTTTGGACCAAGCTGCAGCATTTGAGTGATAAGTTTAGTGTATCAAAGAGAGAAGAAAGTAAAAAAGGTGAAGTGGGAGGTAAAAGACCTGGAGAGGAGAGTCACCGGAGGCAGGTTTAACACCAGTGACAGAACATCCCATGATAAGGCCGTGCCTGCGAACACCACGGTACCACTTGGGGCCAATCCTCTTGAGCTGAACGTCCTTGAAACCGGCATTCTTGAACCACTCAATGTACTCTTCCTCCTTGGGGAAGAGCATCCAGACATCAGAAAAGAAGCGAGAGAGCCAGAAGGTTGGGTAGACAGGGCCGATGAGACACGCTTTGCCACCGATCTTGAGAACCCTGTACGCTTCCCTTATTCCCCTCTGCGGGTCCGGCCAGTACTCAATGCTGTGTGATGATGAGACACACAATCAAACCCACCGGAAAGAAGACGATTATAAGAAGAAGAAGAAGAAGAAGAAGAAGAAGAAGAAAAGGATACCTTCCAGCAGAAACGTATCTGTCAGCATAATCGGTTGGAAAAGGAAGATCCTCAGCATCTCCCTCGACGATCTTGCATTCTTTCAACGGCTCCTTTTGCTTTGCTTTGGCCAGCTGATGTGGCGACTGGTCCAGAATGGTCACATTCTTGGCCTTCACTGTCTTGACTATGCCCAGAGTAGTGAAACCAGTTCCGCCGCCGACATCGACCACTCGCATGTCCGGATGGCTGAGATCCGCTGGCTCAAGAGCGTCGTCTCTCATATCCTCGGTCCAATGCCCAGGATTGATGACATGGTCGTATACGATGGATAAGAACCTGTAGAACCAGTAAGCCTCCTTCTTGTGCTGAATGAACCTAGGTTGCGCCGATGGCCGGGAAGACGACACGCTGCTGCTGCTGCATCTAGTAGCCACCGAGAGTCTAGGTGTGGAGGTTCGGGTAACTGAGAGTAAGGTCGGCCGAGGAATCGATCTGGCATGCAAATTGGAACCAGGGGAACCTAAACCTTTGGGGAAGGTAATGGCCCCGTTGAGCATCAAAGAGGCCATCGATGACAGATCCACCAAGTTGAGAAGAGGGAAGAAGAAGCTTATCTATCACCAATTCTCCGCCAATCAAAAACACAAACGAGAATGAGAGTGTGACTAAACCCTCTAACTCTAACAGAGTCAGTACTGACTCCAACCACATGTTTATGTACGGTCACGTTGTTTGTTGCGACAACACATATCCCTTTGTTGAGCCCATGGGCTCATTTGCAAGAATTGGCCCAAATAATAGTATTGGGCGTTTTGGCATTTTTCTGCAAATGGAAGGGAAAAGTCGATTTGAGTCAGAGAGAGAGAGACTTCGACGACAATTCAAACTTGTACGGACTAAGACCAGACTCTCTCTGACGTTGTCAGATCTGCGACCTGCTAGCGAGAGGATGCGAGAGGAAACTGTGGTTTACGAGCAGGAGGAGTCTGTTTCTCACGGCGGGGGCAAGCACAGGATCCTTGCAGAGCTTGCCCGCGTTGAACAGGAAGTCGCTTTCTTGGAGGTAGCTAAACTAACTCGTATCTCTTTCAAATTCCGACGTAGGTCTCTCGTGGATAGCTCAATTATCCTTTTTAGATCAATTGTTACAACAATTAGGTAAAGGTCGCTAAGATTGTTTCCTGTGAAAGCAAAAACCAGTATGGCAGATCTGTTCCAATCAGAAGAGCATGGTAGTTCTCTTGACAATAAGTGGCACCATTTCAGTCAGTCTTGTTTATGACTCTATGAATTGTATTCCCAAAATCTAAATCTGCTGGGTTCTCTTTGGATCCACTATTGGAATGGTTCTCTGTTGATCTTATTCTTAGGGATGTGCAAGAATACTTTTGATCATAGTCCAATTAGTATCATTCTCTCTTGGTTATCATCTATCGAGGCATGTTAAAAGTTAACCTTCTCCCAAGTTTCTCTGTTGCACAGATAATGTGTTTGCCTATTGTTCCTACTAGTGAGCTCTAACACTTACTAAAAATAGCTTTACTCTCTCTTTCTGTTTCATGTACTATATCCAGAAAGAGTTGAAGGAGGTCGAGAACACAGATATTGTATCAACCGTGTGTGAGGAGTAAGTATGGGATACTCAACCTATGTTTTTTTTTAACGCTTGCAAGCAACTGTGTGCTAGCTCCTGTAGGTATATTATCTGGATTTGACTGAAACTTGTACGTTGATTGGTGATCAAATTGATATTCCCTTGGTTCGCAGGCTGCTATCTGTCATCGAGAAAGGACCCGATCCTCTGTTGCCACTGTGAGTGCTTTTTAAACCTTGAAACTCTAGTGTTGGTTTGGACTGAATAACTGATGGATGTTGTGGTGCTGGCAGAACCAATGGACCTTTGAACTTAGGATGGGACCGGTGGTTTGAAGGACCAAATGGAGGAGAAGGCTGCAGATGCTTAATACTTTGATTCGCTAGACAGAGTAATGTGTTACATATACTAGTTTCTTGCTAGGATATCATTTTACATGGGATCCAAAATGGGGCTGTAGCAGAGAAAAAGCGTACAGATTAATGAGCATTGGAATTGCATAGAACGGCTTAGTTGCACCTACGTAAACAGTATTATATGTATATGTAATGTATGGGATCCGGATCTGACATACGAGTAATGGAGTTTCAGGCTTACAGCTTCTCATCTTCTTATTCTAGATCTTGTTGAAAGAAGCTGAAATGTGCATAGTGATATTTGGGGGCTAATAGAGTAATAGCTAATGAGGAAGTGGGTACAATCTTGAAGACCGTTAAGTGTGTCTCTCTTTTTTCTTTTTAGATAACTTTTGGCCACATCCACCCTCCATGATACACACACGCTAGTTTCGAGGATCAGAATACATACATACCTATGTTTATTATATAGATAGAACGATAATGGAACACAGAGCACATGCCTCATCTGTTGTCTTTTTATTATTACTTATTACTCTTCTCCTCCACTTCTGTATTATTACAGTCTGTTAAAGTAGAACCCCCTTTTGTTTTTTTCTTTCTATGTCTCAAAAATTAAAACAAGTTATGAGGTTTAAAAAAAAAATTGAGAAATGTAGAGGGTATTAGTAGAAGTGATTTACGGTAAGTTTATTCGACAGCTAAAAAGATAGTTTATGCATTCCAAAATATTCCTCAAATTTGTGATGAGTAAACAAATACTGGTAAGGTGGGTTTTCTGACAACCTTTGGATATACAGTAGTATGTCATCTGTTTTCATTGCCTCATTGGTCAAGATCAAAGTTGATGACCTCATTAGAGCTCCTTCTTCTCCCATAAATAAAAAAAAATTGATCAAAGTTTGTAGTATGAATTTGTTATATAAACAGAAGAGAAATTAACACAGAGATGTGAGTTGGTCCAAAAGAAAAATGATTGAGCAGCCGGAAGAAGCACGTTACAACATCTGCAGCATATCTGGTCAGAGAGAGTACAGAAATATTGGGGATTCAAACAATTCACCTCGTGATGAAACCTGAACATTGAAACATGCATTATAGCCTCACTCACATGCTCACATAATGCCAAACCCTTTTTCTCTGTTCCCGCCTTGCTTTTTTTTTTCGTGGCAATAGAATACAATACATTGGTTGGGTGATTAAATAAAGAGAATGACTAGGATAAGTAAGTTAGCCGTTAAAGTTGTAAATCTCGAGTAAGTGAAGTGGTCCGTTTTTATGAAACTCATAAAAACGAAAGTCCCATGTCCCTAAAACACTAGTAGAATGTGGTAACGTATCTTCTTCACATTCACGTTTTCATATGGGAAACGAATGAAATAAACAATGCAAAACGCAATAACTTAATTAGAATCTTGAACTGGCCGATAAGTGCAACCGTAACGGAAAGCAGAGGCAGAGAGAGAAGAGAGAAGAGGGAGAGAGCTGCCTTGGGAATAGATAGAAAGAGAGCGTATCAACGGTGGTCATTACTTTATGATGGCATTCCCAACTTTGAAACTGCCACGTCGATGTCGGTCAACAGCGGGGTCCATATCTCCTCATCTTCCGTTCCATATTTTTTCCACGTGGCATTTTTCTTTCCTCTTGAAACAAGAATTCAGAATTGAATCGTAAACTCTGAACTAGAGTAAGTAAATAATGTATTGACTAGAAGAAGAAGTAAGTAGTACGGGCTGGGTAAGTAAAGATAATAAATATGCGGGGTTTGATCTTTACTTATTTATTAGGACTCAAACTTAGCCATTATTAACTCAAAAATCAAAATTACTCCTAAAACAAGCAGATAGGAAAAAACACAAATAAATAAAAAAAAGGAAATTGAATGCAGAGTTGTCAGAGTGTATTTAAAAAAGAAAAAAAAAGCACGTTAGGAGGAGTATCCTTTAGACTAGAGTAAGGGAGTGGGTGCTTTAAAGAAGCAGAGAAGCGGGAGAAGAGTGTGCAGCAGCAACAGCCAACAGAAGAAAATGGCAAAAGAGAAAGATCTGGAGAAGCAAATCGGCGGTTGCATGGCCGGCTTCTTCAACATCTTCGATCGCCCCAGTCTCCTCTCTCCTAATAAGCGTCTCTCTTCCTCTCCGGTAACTTGTCTATCTCTCTTTCCCTCTTCTCCTGTTCCTAGAGGGATGCAATGAATTGACTTACCAACAAAACAACAATGTCTGTGTTTCTCCAGAGCGCTGAATCTGAATCTGCCTCGGGTAGGACGAATCAGCAGAGTGTGTACTCTACCCCTGAGCTACGCTCTCCTGCGCCGGCTCAACAAAGATCTTCTTCTTCTTCTTCTTC
>Ga0041059_1002140_pt1 | contig 15068 bp, 13 predicted proteins | sample AraColnosormetaG_FD_56232 | JGI IMG/M metagenome (GOLD analysis project Ga0041059, IMG submission 56232) | Arabidopsis roots microbial communities from North Carolina, USA - Col MF nosort | ecosystem: Host-associated > Plants > Roots > Unclassified | place: USA: North Carolina | collected...
AAAAAAAAAAAAAAAAAAAAAAAAAAGGTGAAAGAAAAAGACAAAAGAGAACGGAGAAACCGAAGAGAGGAGAGTTGAAGATAACAAATCTATAAACGAGGACTGTCCTACTCCCCACATGTGCCTGACGTGATCTCAACTCCTTCACGTGATTTCTCTTCCTCATTTTTTGTAATTTTATTACTAATTCTCCATTTTTTCTCACTTCTTATTAATCCCTTTTTATTATTCAAATTTTTGTTTTCTGCCACTTCCATTTTATTACTATTCTTGCTAAAAGAGAATGGAAAACAAAATCACTTTGTTTAATGCACCCACGATCCAGTTTTTATTTTAAATTGTTGTGCCTTCTGTTTGATTGCATGTACTTAACTTCTTATAATAAGTGTAGATCTACTCTTAACGTGCAATTAACTAATAGTCTAATACATCGGGGACACGTTCAATTGTTGGTAGCATTCTTGTTTAGCATTATATATAATCCATGATTTTAGCAATACCAATCAATCATTCCAAAGACAGATCGTTTCGTTTTCAGTGGCTTTTCATTAGACGATACATTGTTACCCTACTCAAAAACTTAACTCAAATGGGTTACTTCAACAATCAATATTGAAAAGAAATCACTTCTCAACAATAGATTAAGAAAACGACCAGAAAGGAGACTTTCTTGCGCCTTTGTCTTGGTTCCCTGAAATTAACCATAGTTCAGTCTTAGTAACATCGAACAAAATTGCTAAACTGATCCTAATGGGGAAAACGATGCATGCATACAAAACTGTTACACAATACTGTAAATTGCTAAACGCATACACCAAAAAAGAAGCAATCATAGCCTATAAACAGCGTTCTTTGCCTTCGTTACAGGTTGTGAAACACTATTTCTAACCAAATATTGCAATGAATTTTCAAGCAAAATATTGTGAGTTAGATAGGCGATGGGCTAATAAGTAGGAGTTGATTGGGAAGAAACGATATTAGATATTTGAGAGTTATGAAGAGTTTAACCTCTCCCTAACATGATCTAGCAAGACAAAGTTTAATAGCCAGGAAACCAGCAAAACATTGCAAAAAACAGAAAGAAGATGAATGTACCTTGTTTAGGCTCTGCGCATCGATATCTCCATGAACTTTTTGTTCCTCCTCCAGAAAGGCATATCCATGGCAGAATATTAAAGTTGTTGTAGCTAACAATATGGAAAAAACTAAAACCAAGGAATAAAAAAGGCCAAGTGAAAAACTCATTACTACTTCCACCTAGAATTCTTGGAGAACACTTTTCTCAATCCTAAAGTTAGTGACTGCTAATATCAGGTGTCTTCGTGCAATGTGTTATGGAATCCCTTCAGAAAAAGAAAAAAAATCTTTATTTGAATAAAATATTCGTGTACTATAACAAACCATTGGTATACACGTTGATCACAGTTGTAAGAGATTGGGTGAAATGGACCCTAAAACTTTCTGCCGCCAATAAGCGCCCCTCTTCTAAATGCATACAACAGCACTAGAATGTAAACACAAAACTGAGACCTCGTTATACGCCATCTCTGAGGCCGAGAAGAGAAAATTAACCAACCTGCCATTACATAAAAGGCTTTGGTCAGTCAATCAACAATGGGACACTAACAAATGCAAATAGCAGAACAGGACTATGCCACATTGTATAGAAGACTCACCTGACCATTGCCAAATCGCACAATCTTTCCAAAACAATACATTGGTTTTTAACTTTCTAGCGTAAATTGTATGCTAGGTACTCAGTATGTCTCAATTACAGAAAATTAGGTTCATCATTTTCAACTTACATAGTTTTATCTAAGTGACACCTATTTTCGAGTAACGGTATAAACATAATAAGCCAAAACAGAAACTACACCCAGCATAAATCCAGCGAAAAACAGTAAAGTGATTCCAAAAAGATTGCAAGGCCGATCCTCAACTATATGCAGAGATTCCATACATATATTCAAGTGAAGTCAACTGATATTGGCAACCATAGGCATAACTTACAAAGTTTTCATTTCGAGGTTCATACTTACTTTGGCAAAAGAAATCGTAATTATCCATACAACACCATGTCACGGGTTGAAGAAACTTGAGCCGCCCATGTTGATAGCAACGAGCACCAGTACAGAAGTGATTACACCGAACCACAATAATGCTAATCCTGAAATTAACAAAGCTTAATAGTTTTAGACAAAGCAACCATAGAAACAAATTCATCATAAAATAGAGCCTCGATATACCTCCATTATTAATAGAACCTCTATCAGATTTCGCATTTTTCACTTCCAAATCTGATACGTCCCCATTGCCAGCATCTTTTGGTCGAGATTCTGAGTCCGCCCCAGACATTGAAGGAACAGGTGACACGCTTGATTCACCATCATCAACTTTATTGTTCCCAGTTTCTGATGAAACTATGCCTTGAAATTCCTCGCTCAAAATCAATGCAGACAACACGTTCATAAATGACTCTTGACCAATATCATCTGAAGGAATCTTGTCATTCTGCACAAATGAGCTAGGTTCTTCCGAATCAGACATTTCATCATCGGAAGCATCTGCATATATGGCTTTTGCGTTGCGTTTATCATCTTCTTCATCCTCCACGTATGCTTTGTATGTAAGCCGGAGTAGTATTTCTCCAGTAGATCCCTTTCCGAACAAACTCCAACCGCCTCGTAAACTAACAAATCTGTCTGTAGGAACCGTATCTGGCAGTGATTCAAGGTCAACCTGGATGTATAATCAAAGTAGTAAGGTTATGTAGACAGCAAATTTTCTATTCAGCACTATTTTCCTGGTAATTTATGTAGAGATTATAGTGAAAAAGTTATCAGAGCAGGGCTGACTACTCAACCTACAGCACCAATAAATAATTATGTGTTGTCAGGTTTTTGTGCAGAAACATGTGAATTGGTTGCTTAGTAGCTGAAACTGGAAGTGAATACAGGTGCCCTTTGTAATACTGACAAGAAGAGCAATAACCGATAGGGTGTGTACCCTGAACAAACTATTCAAAAGAGGTGTGACATGCTCACATAATACCAGCTACTACAGATACAGCGAAACCATTGCCATTGCGGCAACTAATTGTTCACTCACTGTTTCTCTTACTCATTCAATCACATAGTTTTTACATCATAAATTAAAAGCAAGCTGATATCTTATTAGTATTGGTGCTAGTTCTCAGTCTCATCTTCTCAATTCAAACCCTTAAGTTGAGATATTGTGCAGAGAATAACAGGATGGAACTGGGTTCTTGTACTATGAATAACAAACATGAAGTAGATGATCATCTTATGAAATCATTGTTGTTAACAGATCAAGCTATTCTTCTGCAGATTTCAAATGGGATAAAAAGAAAGATGATTTACCTCTCCGATACCAATAGCCATATCGGCAAATCCAAGACAGTCGTTGACTTCAATTTGTAATACTTGCTCTCTAGGATTTGACACAAGGAATTGGAAGTCCTGACCATATATATGATACAGAAATAGTCTATTAAATTTTAGGAATTCAGCATATACTATAATCCACCACCAGATTATGAATAAGCCATTAAGATATATTGAGCAGTTCAACCTGGTTCCAGATTGGCTGACCAGGAGCCCCAATCACAGTAGTTTGACTGTTCTTCTTACTGCGGATAACTTGATCACCTATTCGTAAAATAACATATGGATCCGTTCTACCTGTTACAAATTATCAAAGAACATGTGCTGAAGGAAGGAACTTGCAATTTTTAAGTGATGAAGCATTCGCTATATGTGATATAAGCATTAGTATAGCAGTTCTTATTGCTCTAAGAATTCAAAGATACTTAAGGATATATATAAATAATACAACAACACAGACTGCTAGAGAACAATGAACTGAAGAAGAAGAGAGATGAGGAGTGAGTATATGACTTACCAGAGAACATGTATGGAAGTTTCTGGGCATTTACAAGAGTAACAGACAGTTCCCCTACAAAATCCTTGTTCCCTTCCTGCATTTCTCCAGATTTTAAGTCTTCTGAAACAGGCCCAACAGCTTTTCCCTTCTGGAAATCCAAGACAATTTTCTTTGGGCGTACAAATAATCGAGGCAAATCTTCTGTCAGTAGTTTGGTCAAGAACCTGAAAGAGATGAAGCAAAGGAAGGAGGAAAGAAACTGATTTATCAATACGTCGGAAGAGAGTAAACAATCAACAGAGAGAAGAAGCTAAAACGAATACATTGAGGAGACTTACATTGATAAAACAGGAATTCCTGATGTTGTCATCCAAAGCATTCATGCAAAAAGAAGAAAATGATTAAAGCTATTACTAATGTACATGATTATAAAAATCAAAGGAGATAATGAGAAAGCAACAGACAATTATGATTAACTAATACCCATTAGATTAAACAATCGGAATGGTGCAAGCTCAAATTTGATCTTTGGAAGTGAAACAAACGCCCATGATGCTGCTCCAACCCAAGGCGCTGACGGAATCAATCTTAATTTAACCCATAGTTCACCGTCAATGTCAAAATCCCGAATACCAACTGGCACAACTACTGGGATGATACCAAATTTTAAAGAGAGCATTAACAACATCCGAGCACCACCAGTATACCGAAGACCAATCTGGTACCTATAAGAAGAAAAATAAGAGTATAAGCAACTTTCAACTGAGCCGTGAACAGACTGTTTGGAGTACCCAAGCTCCAAACGAATCAACAGAGAAAATTTCTAAGATGCAGTGACCATTGGTGTGTTGAATCCGTGGATCATGTCAGAACAATCCCATCCGTAAAAACCAAGTAAGAACAATCCCAGCATTTGATCCACCAACACAATGCATTAGCTACCTAACATATAAGTAACGTAGGCAATCGCACCAAGGTATAAACTTACTGCAAGTCATTAACACGGCGAGATGTCCTCCTCTCAACATTTCTAACAGACAAAGGCTCATCCCCAAGAGAGAATTGCTTAATTTCAACTCTCTGCACATAATCAGGCTTCTTCAAATCATCAATCACAGGCTGCAACAATCCAACAAGCCAATTCTCAATCCCACCTCTATAAACTTTCCAGAGCTTAACCAACACCATGTTCACCCACTCCACCGACTCTTTCCTTTGCAAATCCTTCTCAAGGGACAGCGAGAAACTGGTGGGAACCTGTGCCCATGGCCCGGCTCCTCTTTGGCCTCCATCACCAGCCATTTGTCTCCGCCTCTTTCTCCAAGTCCATAGCTTATCACAAATAACACCAACAAAGAAGAAGAATGCGAATAGACCAATTGCATTACGACTAATCGGTGGAGACGGGATTGGGTGGATTACACCTAGCTGAGTCCTGAGCTTATCCACTATAGGATCTTCTCTAAAGTTAGTGAAATTGTTTCTATCACCTTGAATTGCAGACTCCTGTGAAGATGAAGATGCTTCTTCATCCTCAAATTCATTCGAAAACCGAGTAACCACAAGACTTCTGGCAGCTCTTCTCGCCGAATCCGCTAATCCAATGTTCTTGGAATCCGTACGAATTCCGCTGGAAACAAACCTAGAATTCGAATTCGCCGCATGAACTCGACGGAGAATTCTCCGCCTCTTTGTGAATCCATCGGAGAACACAATCAGACCGTGCTCATTGGAGCAAGGACAGAGCAGACGACGTGACACAAAAGAAGGGAAATCGAAACTAGAACAAGAAGAAGAAGACTGTAGAATCATTTATCATCAATCGAATTCACCGGAAACTCCACGCAGGTGAACCTAATTGACGCATATCTTCGCCGTTACAACAGCAGACAGAATACAGAGAAACAGAGGAATAGCGAATGTATTAGTCAGTGTTCACGGTAGGTCGGTAGCTGAGAAACTTAGGTCTGTCTTCCGTAGGGTTTCGGATAAGAAATTGGAATCGAGAAGGTTCGAAAGTAGTAGCGACAAGGGATGCGCAGAAGATGGGAGAATGTGAATCGGCAAGTAAGTGATCGGTGGAGAGTCTATCGTCGTGACCTTTTGTTGTACCTATGCGACCAAAGAATATGCGACTGACTATAAGGACCCCTCAAACTTAAGCCATTTATGTTTTTTTTGTGGAACGCGTTAGGCGCGTTACTATATATGGTTGGTCATTATTTCATTTGAACTATCAGATCAGTTTAATTTCTAACGTTGTTATACTATCGTTATTTAAATGAAAGAACCGAATACAAGAAAAGAAAAGCTTCTGTATCGTCTTGCTACTCTTGGGAGGTCGGCGACCCAACTTGTTAGTAGTTCGTTCGTAATCCTTTGCTTTTTGGACTCTTCCACTTATGGGTCGGCCACCCTTTTATGTCCATCAAGTTAAAAATAAAATAATAGTGGTGGATGAATTATGGTCAACAGGTTGCTGTTAAATTAGATAGTTCATTGGTTACTAATTTTAGTTTTGTGCAACCATGTTTATTGTGTGTTGTTTTCTTTTTGTCGGATGTCAATAACTAATGTCACTAAATTGATTATTTTCAGTCAACTTTCAATTTTCATATGTTTGAGTTAGCTTCTTATATACTTTTTGAATCTAAAAACACTATCCACGTGCGTATAACATAATGTCTTCTTTTCGATCGATTAGGGGGTTTTCACGAAAGAAATTGACTTAGGAGGTGACCAAATCACGATAAAGAAAATACTGGGTTATTTCATAAATTAACTTTAAAATATAAGGTCTTCTCGGTAATAATTTAAAATATCTCCTTTCTTCCTTTTCCCCCGGAACGTAATCTCAGCCGTCCATCCTTTCTATCATCCTACGATCTATCTAAACCGTCGGCTGAACTTCGTTCTCCTGAATCGCGCGACATCGACATCTTCTGATTCTTCCTCACTAGTTTTTTCCTAAACCCTAACTTCTTCGTTCGCGTCGACGAAGCTGCTGGCAATTTCTCGTCGGAAACTATTACTCGATACCACCACCTGTTTAGTCTTTAAAGGTAATGGAAGGGGAGAATACAACGGATCCGCCGTACACAACGGCGGCATCTTCGGGACAGAGTATCTTCGTCCGTCCTCCTCCAATTGCTCCAGTCTTGGCTACTACTTCGAATTTCTCTCAGTCGGAGCTGAAGGAGCTACACTCTATGTCTGTATGTTGCTCATGCTCATTTCTGATTGTTGCATAGTTTGTTTATCTTGAGCGCTGTTTAACTCGTAAAGAAGCTCGATCTTGTCTCTAGTTCTTATCTTTTGATGTGGATTTGTGTAGAACCTTTTACAAGAACTTGTCGTATATTGATTTAGCAGAAATCCTTATAATTAGATGAATTCATGTCTCTAATTGAATCTATCGAATTTTCGTGTCGTTCTGATTTAGCTCACTAATAGAATTTGTCAGGATTCAACCTTTTTTGGTGTATGCATTGAACACATGCTGATTCATCTATCATCAGGTTGTTTCCTTTTAGTCTCTAAACTGGTTCCGTGGTTATTTTGGTTGCTGTTGTGCAGATTGCTAGTACAGGTTTTGTCTCTCAGTCAGTTCCATATTCTGTTACTGCACAATGGGGTACTAATGCAGCAGCCTCCTCAAATGTTAATCCCATACCTCAAGCTTCGCCCATGCTAGCAAATGCACCTTTTGGTCGACCAGGAACACTCGCCCCTCCTGGACTAATGACATCTCCGCCTGCTTTTCCTGGTTCCAACCCTTTTTCTACAACGCCAAGACCTGGGATGTCTGCAGGTCCTGCTCAAATGAATCCTGGTATTCATCCGCACATGTATCCTCCATATCATTCACTGCCTGGAACGCCTCAAGGAATGTGGTTGCAGCCTCCTTCTATGGGTGGTATTCCCAGGGCACCTTTTCTTTCACATCCTACTACCTTTCCTGGTTCATATCCATTTCCAGTTCGTGGAATCTCCCCTAACCTACCATATTCTGGTTCTCATCCGCTTGGTGCCAGTCCTATGGGAAGTGTTGGCAATGTTCATGCATTACCAGGTCGTCAGCCTGATATATCTCCCGGGCGAAAGACAGAAGAACTCTCAGGAATCGGTACGCTCGAGGTTTCATGATAGATTACTGATCCATGTAAGAGCTGTTTGACCTTAATGGTTATTCTATTGAGTTTACATATTTTTTTATCAGGATCATCTTGTATTTTGCAGATGACAGAGCTGGTTCTCAACTAGTAGGAAATCGGTTAGATGCCTGGACTGCACATAAATCAGAAGCAGGAGTTCTTTACTACTATAATTCCGTTACAGGGCAATCGACCTACGAAAAGCCTCCTGGTTTTGGAGGGGAGGTGAGTATTGCTGATTACATGGCTTGTTCATTAGTTGAGACTACGTCTATTCCATACGCATTTGGTATCACGTCTACCTATTTTGCTTCACGACATGTCATTTATGAGTTCGTGTCTATAATACGTATTTGCATTTCTAGTATATCCGAATTGATGTTTTACAATGTCAGAATTTGATCCAGATTTTTGTAAAGTCCTAGATGTCATATATTCATTAGCTGATGAAGTTCTCTATTTTCCGGGCCTTATATTGGGATTGTGATCCTTTGTTGGTATCAATAGGTATGAAGTTGCTTAAGATTGTCGAGTTACTATATTATTGCAGTGAACTTGTTGTAAGAGCATGTGAATTATTACACAAATCACCTTAAGTTTATTCACAGACTGTAAATATAAATTGCCTTGATGCTGTGCAAAAACTTATGAATGATATTTGTTCTAGTATACCTTGATAATGGATGCACAGTTTCTTCATGTTGCCCTAGTCCTTTAGACTTTTTAAGCAATTTATAATCTATACTTTTTTCTTAACTTTTGCAGCCTGATAAAGTGCCAGTGCAGCCAATTCCTGTTTCAATGTGAGTTCTTAGATCCATACTTGCTCTGACAAGATTAGTTGTCATATTTTCAATGATATTAGCATGGTGACATTATATTGTTAAATTTCTCGTGTATTATTTTTTGTACTAGGTCGCCAACAATTTCATTCCCATGAAATCAACATATTTATATTTTGTTGAATTACTTTGAGCCTGCTAAAATACTTTGTACATGTTAGAGATATCTCATCTAAATGTTACCAAATGTAGGGAGAGTTTACCTGGGACGGATTGGGCTCTTGTGTCCACAAACGACGGCAAAAAGTATTACTATAACAATAAAACAAAGGTCAGCAGCTGGCAGATTCCTGCAGAAGTAAAAGATTTCGGGAAGAAACTAGAGGAGAGGGCTATGGAGAGTGTAGCATCAGTGCCTAGTGCTGATTTAACTGAAAAGGGTTCTGATCTAACAAGTTTGAGCGCACCTGCTATTAGCAATGGTGGCCGGGATGCTGCATCTCTAAAAACTACAAATTTTGGTTCGTCCGCGCTGGATTTGGTTAAAAAGAAACTACATGATTCTGGAATGCCTGTCTCATCTACGATAACATCTGAAGCAAATAGTGGTAAAACAACTGAGGTCACACCCAGTGGAGAAAGTGGAAATAGTACGGGTAAGGTGAAAGATGCTCCTGGAGCTGGGGCCCTTTCCGATTCTTCTTCAGATTCGGAAGATGAAGATAGTGGACCATCGAAGGAAGAGTGTTCTAAACAGTTTAAGGTGTTTTGAATATTTCTTGTGGTTTTTGTCTTTTTTGACATAGGGTTTAGTTTAGATTTCTTTTCTCATGTTTTTCTTCTTGCAAGTTAAATTAGCCATTTAGACACATCTTATTTAAAGCATTCTAGAGAAAAGTTTAGATCATGCATTGAAATTTTCCTCTGTAGAGGGGTCTTGTTCATATATCGGAATGCCATGATTCCTTGATACATGCCAACTTCTAGTGGACATTTTTAAGTTTGGAAACCTTGAAATTATTCAGATTGAAGATAATTTTCTAATATCCTGTTTTTTTTACTTGATCCTTGCAGGAAATGCTGAAAGAGAGAGGAATAGCACCGTTTTCTAAATGGGAGAAGGAATTGCCAAAAATTATCTTTGACCCTCGCTTTAAGGTCTGTCAAGCCTAAAGATCGTGACAATATTTTGATATCTTATTCTATTTTGAAATTCCACGTCCATTGTTTCTTTCCTTGCATGCGTTTGCAACTTGCACATTTCCAGTTAATGTTATTTGCGTCTATGTCAGCATTGTAACATCCATTCGTTTTGGGTGCTCAAATAGAGCACAAATTAAAGTTTCCTATAGATTTCCTAGCTCGGTGTAGAAAGAAGTTTACATCTATATTACATTTGGAAACAAGTCTTTCACTTTACTTATATTAGAGTCCATAACTAGTATCCTCACTGATTAATTGTTCTGATGCCTTGTATGCTAGCTAAATGATTTTCTGTAGAGAAAGAGTATGCCTTTGGTTCCTTCCAATGTTAGCTAAGTAAAGTTTTGAGGATGTTAGAGCCATTATGTGATATAGTTTATTCACTCCACCCATAATATGTTGTGTCGCCAGAAACTTCATTCTTATTTGCTAATTAGAATGTTAGAGGAACTATTACTGTGTTAATTTTCCAGCATTCCTGTTACAGTGCCACAGCTTGATCTTTGGACTTTTTCGATTATGTATTTTTATCCGGAGAGTTCATTTTTCTTGCAGGCAATACCAAGTCATTCTGTTAGAAGATCATTATTTGAGCAGTACGTAAAGACACGAGCTGAGGAAGAACGTAGGGAAAAGCGTGCTGCTCATAAGGCAGCTATTGAAGGTTTCAGGCAGTTGCTGGATGATGCGTCTACGGTAAATCTTTTTAAGGAACTGAATGTATTTTTACTTTGAGCTACCTGACGTCTTTAAACATTTTTATTATTTGGTTTGGGATGTTCTCAACTTCTATATCTCTTGTGGGAATGTATCCTCATTTTTCCAGGACATTGATCAACACACTGACTATCGTGCTTTTAAAAAGAAATGGGGGAATGATCTCCGGTTCGAAGCAATTGAGCGTAAGGAGCGGGAGGGTTTACTGAATGAAAGGTACCAATATAGATCTTGAGATCATATTCTATGTATGTTGGAAAGTTTGCTTATAGCCTTCAAGTTTACACTGGATGTGTCTTTCCCTGTTGCTTTGTGATGTTTTGGTTGTAACTGCAGCGGATCCTTTTGGGGAAGTTTTTCCTTGTACAAGAATGATATGCCCTTTATGATTTTATTTGTCTTCATGTGAGTTTTTGAGTGTTTGATAGTTTATACACTGTCTTGGCTCTTATATTTTCCCTGGTTCTGTTGCAGAGTCCTTTCTTTGAAACGAAGTGCTGAACAAAAGGCACAAGAAATTCGCGCTGCTGCTGCCTCTGATTTCAAGACAATGCTACGGGAAAGAGAAATATCAATAAATTCACATTGGTCCAAGGTATGTAGCATATTTGTTTCTATCCTTTGCGACCAAGAGAGATAGAGTATGGAAAATTTCTAAAGTTTTCAGGAACTTATGGTGTTTGAGGAAATTGTAATATTTACTTATTGAAGTTACAAGTATTAATTTTATGTATCTTATCTCTTATCAAATACATCATTTGATTGGCACCATTTATAACTGGTTAGCATATTCATACCACCTATATGATATATTTCCATATTTTATCAGGTGAAGGATAGTCTGAGAAATGAACCAAGATATAGATCCGTTGCGCACGAGGATAGGGAGGTTTTTTATTATGAGTACATTGCGGAACTAAAAGCTGCACAAAGGGGAGATGATCATGAGATGAAAGCCAGAGACGAAGAGGTAAATTAACTTTTTATATTCACAAATTACAATTCATGAAAAGCGCTAGAAAGTTCCACAATGTTTAAGCAGCCCTCTTATACTTTCTTTTCAAAGTGAGAATATTCACGTATTCCCTGTTTTCTGGCATGTTATATTACTTGATTGTTTGTTCTAATTTGAGAGACTTTGGAAAATATTATTATCATCAGATTCTCTGCATGCTATTGCTAGTGGTGCAGGAAGAAACAAGTTGTAAATTAGCGAATGTTATAGTTTGCTATACAAGATTTTTGGATCTCTTTTGTTTATGTGCCTGGAATCCAGCGTAAAAAAATAAAAATGATGTTTTACTGGCTATAAATGTGGTAAACTACATAGACACATAATGTATTTACGTCTGTGTGATTCCTGAATTTGGGTTCAGGACAAACTGAGGGAACGGGAGCGTGAGTTGCGGAAACGCAAAGAAAGAGAAGTGCAAGAGGTGGAAAGGGTACGACAAAAAATTAGAAGGAAAGAGGCAAGCTCCTCTTATCAAGCTTTGTTAGTGGAAAAAATCAGAGACCCTGAGGTATTTCTACTTCTTTTATGTAGCTAGCTAAAAGTTTCATTTGGGCTAAAGATGTTAGTTTGTAAATTGTTTACTCTGTGGGGATTCTGATTGGTTTTCTTTGTTACTTTCTTCAACATCTGAAGGCATCATGGACGGAATCTAAGCCAATACTTGAGAGGGATCCTCAAAAACGTGCCTCTAATCCAGACTTAGAACCTGCTGATAAAGAGAAGCTATTCCGAGACCACGTAAAGTCATTATATGAGGTACGTGTACTACTCAACTGTAACCCTTACCAAATCAAATTCTCAGCATTTTCTGCAACAAGATCAGAACAAAACTTAGTGTCAAGGACCTTTTCGGCTTATCTCCTTTTTGGTTGATTTGAGGAAGGAAATATACTATGGTTGCCTATTTCGTCTAAATGTTTTTCTTATTGTGCTTCACAGCGATGTGTTCATGACTTCAAAGCTCTTCTAGCTGAAGCGTTGTCATCTGAAGCAGCTACTCTACAAACAGAAGATGGAAAGACTGCGCTTAATTCTTGGTCAACGGCTAAACAAGTACTGAAACCCGATATCAGGTACAGCAAGATGCCGAGGCAAGATAGGGAAGTCGTATGGCGTCGATATGTTGAGGATATATCGAGGAAACAGAGACATGAAAACTATCAGGAGGAGAAACAACGAGATTACAAGACCTAAAAAAAACCTTGAACCAATAGGCTCTACCCCATGGCTTGATATGTTGTGAACAAAGATCACCATGTCTTGTTGGTTTTTTCCCTGTTTGTTAACTGTAAACTAAATAGTTTTTTTTCATGTTTCTACTTTAATTTTTCCGAACAGTATTGTTTCTGTCTAAATGTTTGATTTGGTAAGATCTTAATGTATACAATTAAATAAGATGTAGGTTTGTTTTTGCTTTGTCCAAAAATTTAAGGTTTGGAGATGGGAATAAGAAAATGAAGATTAAAAACGTTACTCCGAAAATTTTTAAGATTTACTTAAACCGTTTTTCTGAAAATTATCAATCAAATTTTTTATTCTGTAGTTATCACTTGTTAGGCTACGATGTAGAATCTACTAATATTGACAATCTAAAAAATATGATACTCTTTTGGATATATATTAATCATTACTACAGTTCAATCTATATGGTACAACTTTTATTTTCGTGCAAACAAAAAAATAAGAATCTATGTAGTACAATTTGGTAAATTGTATAGAGTGGAATGTTAGGATATGACAATTTTCAGTCTACGTCTGTGGTGTAATCTCAATATCCATGAATTTCAAGAATATCAAATCTGGAGGGGGGCATGTGACGTATATAGCCAAGAAAATATTTTCTCCCGTGATTTGATTTTGATTTTGAATTGTTTTGTATGCAATGCTCAATGAATTCAAAGGCCAACTTGTTCATCTATTAGTTTCTTTCGATCAGCATTTTTATTTTTATTTTCTAAAGAACCAGAAATCCAAATTTGAAGTGTATCCTATAATATTCGAAATCTGTACTTGTTATGTGAACTTGCAGTGACTAAAGGAAATGTGCGTCGTATAACAGAAACTGATTATTTTTTGTTTTCTACATCCTCTGAGCAAATGCCTCAAATCTAAGAGCAAATATAGAACGTATTTGGAAGTGTATAATCCATGATTACTCAAATTACAAAATATCCATTTTATTTGCATCCACAAGGACATAATTATATGCATTCTCAAAACTACGTAAAATACATTTTGCATGAAAAAGCTTATAATATACACGAGACGTGCATGTGTGTGATGATGATATGATGACATAAAAATCTATATCTAGAGAAATAAGAAAAAAATGACGAGTGAATTAATTATTTAACAAAGCCTTGGAAAACTAGAACTTGAATGTGTATGTCCATGTCTCACAGATCTTGACATTACTTCACTCTTCTTCTCCTTACTAACTTTTTCAGAATTATTCCATTGCTTCCTCTCCAAATTCATCATTAGATCATCTTCAAACTTCTCCGACATATCAAAACCTTTCAAACACACCAGTATTGGTTTCTCTTCTAAGTACTTACGTGAATTCCAGATCTTGTTTACTTTGTTCTTGTCCTCTCTTGAGTGTGGTCGAGTCTCGTTTGATAATTGTTGTGACTTGAGTGCTTGAACTGCAATATTTGGAGGGATCTTGGGATTTTTTGCAAGTTGTTTGCATGTGTCCAATGTCAATTTCTTGTAGTTTAGACATCGACATAGTTTTGTTCTATCCTCGGATGATAGTTTCGGATGAGACTGCATAATCATAGTTTATATTAGTTCATGCCTTCAAAATATATTGACTAAACAAAACCAATTATATAGTAAAACTGTAAAAGTACTAAAAAAGCAAGAAGACGCCATATTGATTTTTCTTTTCTTTGCAAGATCACATTAAGCTTAATTAGATTGAACATATTTAGTTTTCACGTGAAACTAATCTTGTTCTTCTTATTTAGAAACTTAATAATAATAAATAATTAGTCAAACAAAAGACAAAGTAGCTAGATTCTGATCACATGAATGTCCAGTAACCAGGACAATATATAACACAGTAATTACTCATTAGCACCCTATTCTTTTATTTGTTTACTATTTATAACCACATAACATGTTTATTAATTAATGTTTTTATCAAACAGTATTCGAAAATTGCAAACGCAAACATACAAACCAATCAAAACGTCTGTGTGTCGTATTTGTGTTTGCAAATTTCAAGTGAATGTTTGATCAAACATTAAAACTGTTTTTTTTTTTTTTGTTAAACAANGTTAAAAC
>Ga0041059_1002141_pt1 | contig 15065 bp, 11 predicted proteins | sample AraColnosormetaG_FD_56232 | JGI IMG/M metagenome (GOLD analysis project Ga0041059, IMG submission 56232) | Arabidopsis roots microbial communities from North Carolina, USA - Col MF nosort | ecosystem: Host-associated > Plants > Roots > Unclassified | place: USA: North Carolina | collected...
GTTTTTTTTTTTTTTTTTTCTCTGGTAAAACCGTGTTTATGTTTTTTAACTTTTAATGCGACGAGTCATCGCTTCTGGCAATTGAACCCCTTTTTTTAATTTTTAGTGTTAATGGTATCTCCCCTTTTAATGCTTTTAGGTTCTATTGTTTGGTTTTGGGTATTTAATTTTACATCANAAAAAAAAAAAAGAACGAGTCTTGCTAATTAAGTGCCTGCATGATAATGATATGTCAAATGAGGATCAGATACGTAGTTATGTTAATTTTCTTTAGGTTTGGCGTTTTGATAGATCAAACAGTTGTCATATAATAATAAATGTAAAACAAAAACAAAAATGATATTAATGTAGATGAGATCATGAGAATAAGATATGACTACGAATTATTCCACATTGATGTTGAAAAAAGAGGTTCCTACAACGTCACCACCTAATTTATCTTCTGAAGTATGATTATCTTTGTTTTAAAAATTGGGCTGGTTAAGATAATCCTATATAGTTTCACTAAAACTTATAAGACTTTAGCAACTTGTAAGGATATTGAATTTGTGGCCAAGACAATTGTAAGATTTATGTATACGGACTATTTGACGTAAGTCGTAGTTAGTAATTAATTAAGTTTCTAAAAGAGTTTTCAATAATAGGACCAAACATAAACGACATACTAGATTATTAAGACTACATGTACAATATAACCACTTACTTAGGTCAATGTCTTATTCTTCATTGTCGTTTTCTAATCACAAAGTGTATTATTAACAAGTGGACATTCAGAAATTTAACTAATTATTTATTCAATATTACTTGTTTTTGGGGATCTTCATATATAATTACATATAGACAGTGACTAAACAGTGACAAGAGTCTGCCTCCATTGGAGCTGACTTTGATTGCTAGTTAGCTAGCTTCTTTGTTAATGGTTTATGTGCTTCTCTTTCTTTTGGTTTGTAAAATTACCGAAAGCATGATTATAGAATATATGAATATACTATATTATATACATGTTTAAAATGTAATATTTAATGTATTATAAAAAGAGAAGTAATATTTCTATTTTTATATATTTTTGACATTTTATTTCCTCAATATTAATGTTGAATCACGTAGGAATGAGATACACACAAAGTCACAAATATCAACTTTTTTTTTTCTTTTCTATGAAATGCCTCGTTCAAATATTATATGACTGTAAAACCAAAAGAAAAGGTACTAATTGACTGATCATGCCATGTTCTTGTTACTGATTTTGGGGTTTCCTTCGTATTTGTCAAATGTCACTAGTTAATGTAACATATCTTTAAACAAATAAAAATGGGCAGGATTATGGAGTGACGATAAATTTGTATAGAACACAGTTTCTAGTAGATGTGGTTCAAGAAAAGGCAGGACGAGTGCTTGTGCTTGACTCCATCAAACAAGCCGATGCTTGGCTTGGCATGGATGTTCTTATCTTCAACTCGTGGCACTGGTGGACTCACACCTCCGGACTTCAGCCGTACGATCTCTATAAATTAAACTCTCTCTTTTGATAAGTTTCATTAATTATATATGCTTCTTAATTAAACGTTTAATAATGGTTTGTTTAATTACCAGCTGGGATTATATGAGGGAAGGAAACCAATTGTACAAAGACATGAACAGGCTTGTGGCTTATTACAAAGGACTTAACACATGGGCTCGTTGGATTAACAATAACATTGTCCCTTCACGTACTCAAGTCTTCTTTCAAGGTGTTTCTCCTGTCCACTATGAGTAAGTTTTCTTTTACTCTCCCTCTTTTTTCCCACTTTACCTAAAATAACGTTTTCAAAACATTGATTTTCTTGAAACAGCGGAAGAGAGTGGAACGAACCATTGAAGTCGTGCAATGGTCAAACTCAGCCGTTCATGGGACAAAGATATCCAGGAGGATTGCCCTTAGGTTGGGTTGTGGTTAACAAAGTGTTGAGCCGAATTAGAAAACCGGTCCATCTTCTCGATCTCACTACTCTCTCGGAGTATCGCAAAGACGCACATCCAAGTCTCTACAATGGTATCTCAAAGGATCTAGACTGTAGCCATTGGTGCCTCCCTGGACTCCCTGATACTTGGAACTTACTTCTCTACTCATCTCTTACTTCCTAGTCCTTGTTTTACATATTTGTTTGTTTCTACCATTTTATAAATAGTTTGTGATGATCCTGTGTGATTGTGATTGATATTTTTCCTTCGTTAATTTAATCTTAAATGTAATTAACATTGTTACTAGTTTACTTGCAGCATCGATCAGCTTAAATTCTCCATACATTTGTTATTACTTTAATTTATTTTCCAAACTATTATAACGTGCGTATTTACACTTTCAAAGTCTTTAACAAGCAAAACTTGTGTGAAGGACCAATACTTACACGCATTATCCAAACCTTTGAACACTCCAAACGAATTTTACGACGGCACAAAGAGGAGGAGGATTGGACAGAAGAGAAGCGAAAATGGTAGGAGACATCGCCACGAGATGGAAAGAATTGAGCGGTAGTAGCAAGTGGAAAGACCTGCTTGATCCTCTTGACTTGGATCTACGCCGTTATATCCTACACTATGGTGATATGGCTGAGGTAGGGTACCTTGCCTTTAATAGTGACCGCCGGTCTAAATATGTAGGAGATAGCTGCTACACCAAAGAAGAGCTCTTTGCTCGAACCGGTTACCTCAAAGCCAACCCTTTCAGGTAACAAACGTATCCACTAGTATCATCCATATCGTTTCGGTTCTAGAAATTTTTGTTTAGTTTTCATGCCTACTCATATATGAAACGTGTGAAAAAATGTTGTCATCCAGGTACGAGGTGACCAAGTACATATATGGAACTTCGTCTATAAGGTTACCAGAATGTTTCATAATCAAATCATTGTCAAGGGAAGCATGGAACAAAGAGTCTAACTAGTTGGGTTACATTGCGGTGGCTACAGACGAAGGCAAGAAGTTGTTAGGGAGGAGGGGCATTGTTGTTGCATGGCGAGGGACCATTCAGCTGTACGAGTGGGCTAACGATTTCGATTTCCCACTTGAATCAGCTGTTATGGTTTTCCCTGGAGCTAACCCGAATGACGAGCCTCGCGTAGCAAATGGTTGGCTATCCCTTTATACATCCACTGATCCACGATCACGTTTTGACAAGACCAGTGCACAAGAACAGGTCTATACAAAAAAACCTGTTCCCTTACAAACTTCACATCTGAATCGACATCCACTGATCCACGATCACGTTTGGTTTGCAGGTTCAAGAAGAGCTCAAAAGGTTACTAGAATTGTACAAAAACGAAGACGTTACCATCACCTTAACAGGCCATAGCTTGGGCGCAGTTATGTCGATTCTATCCGCCGCAGACTTTCTCCATAACGAATGGCCTAAGATCACACCAAGTCTACAACACAGCCTATGTGTCACAGTATTTGCTTTCGGGAGTCCCCAAATCGGTGACCGAAGCTTCAAAAGACTCGTAGAGTCTCTCGAACACCTCCACATCCTAAGAGTAACAAACGTCCCGGACCTCATTCCCCGTTACCCCGTATTCAGGTTCACAGATATAGGCGAGGAGCTTCAAATCAACACATTAAAATCAGAGTACCTAAAACGATCTCTAAACCTGGGACATTTCCATAACCTGGAGGCTTACTTACACGGCGTGGCAGGGACACAACACAACCAAGGAGAATTCAAACTAGAGATTAACCGAGATATAGCACTGGTAAACAAAGGTTTAGATGCTCTTGAAGATAAGTACTTAGTACCAGGACATTGGTGGGTTCTTGAGAACAAAGGAATGGTTCAAAGTGATGATGGGACATGGAAACTAAATGGTGACAGGTCAAAGAAGAAACAAGAAGAAGAAGACGAAAAAGAAGAAAACAATTGCAAATTCCCATGAATATAATAGCTACACTACATGTTCTTAAACTCTTTTGAAGCAGTAAAAGAAGAAGAATTGCACACAAATCAGAACATAAAAAGCAAATCCAATACAAGTTATGTACATGGAAGAACAAATCTAGAAGAAGAAGGAGAAGATCTCAACAAGGGATCTTGGACATGAACCACTCCATAACATGAATTGGGGCTTTAATCAAACCAATTGCGATCTCCACTAGTACAGTCACACACAAGCAACATGGACATATGCATGATAACAACAATCTGCCAAACAAAACAAATTTCAACCAGAAGCTAAATTGATGATTCCAAATTCAAAATCAAAAAAATCAGAGATGAGATAAACTGACCCGACGATCCAGATAATGACACCGATGATGGAGAGAAGGAGAGAAAGGAAGGCGAAAGGAAGACCTAAGAGGAAACCGAGAGGACGGCAATCTCCGTCGCACATGGTGGCTCCGGCGGCGAGTTTTTTTCAGTTAGGAGATGTGACTCGGTGACTTTTGACTTGTGAGTTGTCTTTTCTGAATTTTCTTAAGTAGAAGAGAGAAAGAGAGAGACGCGTTGTTGTTAGGTGCATCTGCCGTATCGTTTTACTTTTTTTTCTTTTTTTTTTGGTAGACAATCGCTATTCATATATTTATTTACATGCATTTAAGACTTAAGACTATGACCATTCCAGAATAAGTAATGTAGATATTGAATCTAATTTTTCTATTTTTATCATATAAAATCAGAGAATAATTTCTTCACGTAAAATAAAGATCGATTTTTATATGAGTTAAAAAAGAAAGAGATTCGATTTATTTATTTAGATGTTATATGTTTGTGTGAATATATATTAAAATTCTTTTGGAATGAATTATAAAAGTGACGATTGTTTTGTTGTTGTGGGATGAATGTTGGCGTGGAAGAAAAGTGAACGAGGCCCATATTATATAGCCCCTGTCTTCTAATTTATTTCAAAGGGTTGTTAGGCCCATTTTCTGGATGTGACACAGTTAAAAAAATTTTCCTAATTCTACAAATAATATTAAAAAGTTTTCCAATTTTTTTTCTTTCTTTTTTAATTCTGCAAAGTGAAGCAAAACTATATAGTAAATGTTTAACATTAAAAGCTCTAATTAAATTAATATATTTTGGAAAAACATTTTTTTTTTATCATTATCCGACCAGATAACATGTAATTCATGACAACTCACCGCGAGATTCGATATTGTATGTTTTAGCAATATATCCATATCAGAATAGTAACTAGGTCCCAATTTTATCGATCCAATTGGTTGGTTTGGGTCAAAGGTCTTAAAACATTGCAAACACAAAAAATAGTGTTTATCCTGTTGCCATGAAAAGAAGAGTACTAAGCCCAAAATCAATTTGGTGAAACAAGTCAATTGGCAGATTTTTTAATTCATTTTTCAACAAAAGGTTTATATACTTACCAATCTTGTCGTCATATGTCACCAAACACTAATCTTTTCAACTGGTGGCAGAACGTTCCAAGACCAAAATGAGAATGTCAAGGCTATAGAATATTATTGCTTGATAATAAAGTGCAACATTCAATGATTCAAATGAAGTCAAGAGAAACTATAATATCAATGAATCTATATCTGCGCGTGTAGAGAAGAATTGTAGAGAATAATCTTTTTGTGGAGAATAATGTTAATTTGTCGAGTTTATAGTTTATAATTTTAACCTCTCAAAATTTCCAACATGTAGTTGATGTCGGCAAAACTTTATTTTTGAAAGAGTGCATCAAACTGTTTTTAAAATTTCATATATAGTCCAACCAATTTATATATAATATCAGCTGAAAAGCATGCAATTTTTTTTTTTTAATAATCGTTGAGTCATATATGTATTTTGAAGTGCAGATTTCAATCATTCTTTTAAAAACCCTCTAGGGTCTATCTTGTTGGTTTCCCTACAAATGAAAAGGTAAAACTTAAACGATAAAGACAGGGGAAATAGCCAATCGCTGTTACAAAAAAGGTAACTCATTGGAGACACAAGAAAACATAGAGAGTAAAACCTTGATGTTTAAAGATAAGGAAGGTACAAGAATACCAAAATCTTGATACAACAAAAGTGTAGGGAAGATTTATGAAAAAGAAAAGAAAAGCATGTAAATGACGATATTTAAATTGACTTGCATGGATCAGTCACAGTTATATGTGTGCTTCGATCTTCGGTAAAGTATATATATATCGGTAAAGATCAGTCAATGGTGTTGTGGATCAGGACCCCCCGGAGAAACCCTTTCGGAATCCACTAAAAACCGTCTCTCGTCTTGACCTTTGAACTTAGAGAGATCAATCCCGAGTTCACGTAGGAGAACCTGACTATCCATATCGCCCATGGTTGTGGGGCGATATGTACGGAGGATTCGAGCTTGAGAACTCAAGATTGGTGTTGAATATATGATTAGGAGTATGATTAGAGATTGCTTAAGGATCAAATTCGCCATTAAAGGTGATTAAGAAGAAGAAAAGTGACTTGTGGGATCTTAAGAGATTGAGAGAGAGAGAGAGATGAAGTTGAGAGAGTATGATGACTTGTATGTGTTGAGATTTTCTATTTATAGATAATTAAAGACACAAACATAAAACGGGAACAGGTTAAGGATATAGTTTGGGCCAGTGGAGAGAACATGATGGGATCCACAACAGAAATTAATGAAAGCCGAATCCTACGCATATTTTGGATTATAAAACTCATGCATGAGTTGAAAAGAGAAACTCATCATATATGCATGCATACACAAAGACACTATTTTTCACGATATGGGTTATTTTAATTGACCTTCTTATTTTTTTGGTCAAAATTTAGTTGACCCTTAACGATCGAAATTCTCAGGTGGAAATCTATATTTCAGGGACCAGTAGTAAGTAACTTTATATCCATATTTAATTAAGAATTAGTCATAAGGATCACTAGGATAATATTAAAATTACAACTAACCTAGATTCTTATGCCACTACTACTAGGTTATAGTCTTATAGATATTTATATTCTAATTCATTAATTTGCTTATGTTGTTTCTCATGGATTTCTTTTGCGGTTTTTACAAATGTCAAATTTATTATTACAGATACTATGAATCAATTGTACTAGCTCTCTTTTGATAATAATGTCTTAATTGTTTTTTTGTTTCATAACAAATATATCAAAAAGTTTTATCAATACCTAATTTTAAATAAAATTAAAGTTTTAGTTATCAATACCTAATTTTAAATCAAATTAAAGTTTTAGGACACTTATAAATAAAATAAAACATGGATATATATAGTTTGCAAAGAAAAAAGGCAATTTTGTATTATAGACATTATTTTAACAGAATTTATCGTAAGGCATATGTATCTAGCAATGGAGTCATCTTTGTAGGTGTGTAGGTTATATGCAAATAAGTTACTTCTATAAGAAAACATATTATTTTGAAATATGTAGATAGATGCATATTATTACCTTCATATACATTTGATTAAAAAAAACTTCTGAGGATAGCCGATCAACTTAAATTCACAAGTGTTTGTTTTACAACTGAACCCTTTAAAAAAATATATATATATTTGATGAACAAAATGCATTTTCTAATGTCGAAAACAATTTATTACTGTCTCTTACTAATCATTCATTATCTACGTTTTTTGGGGTAAAATTATCTAAGTTGAAACTGCAGAATTGATATAATTCAAAACATTTTAATAACATCTAGATCAGGTTTATCAAATTTGTGTATCTTTCTAAATTTCGAATTAACCCTCTAAAACCTCGCATAGTAATATCTATCTAATCACAAAGATTATTTTTTTGCATTTTGAAGTGCTAAGACGTCCAATCATTATATTCCTCTACCTTTCGAATGAAAAGGTAAAACTCAAACGATTAAAACCGGGGAACATTAATTATTAGCCAATGGCTGTTACATAAAAGGAAACTCATTAGAGACACAAGAAAACACACAGAGAAAAAGCTTGGTGTATTAAGGTAATGTGTGGTACAAGGATACCAAAACCTTGATACAACAAAGTTGTACGTAAGGTTTTATGAAAAACAAAGAGAGGAAAGAAAAACATAGAAAGAGCGATAATCATATGATGACTTGCATAGATGGATGATGAATCAGTCACATTATTTGTGCTTGGATCTTCGGTAAAGTATTTATTTAGGTATCGATCATTCAATGGTGTTGTGGATCGGGACCTCCGGGTGAAACCCTGTCGGAACTCACTAAAAATCGCCTCTCGTTATGACCTTTGAACTTAGAGAGATCAAACCCGAGTTCATGTAGGAGAACCTGACTATCCATATTGCCCATGGACACGGCACGATATGAACGGAGGATTCGAGCTTGAGAACTTAAGGTTTGTAATGAAAATATGATTAGGAGTATGATTAGAGTTTGCTTGAGGATCAAAGTCGCCATAATAGAGGAAGAAATTAAAGGTGAATTTGGAGGGGTGGGAGTTGAGAGAGAGATGCAAAATGAGATGATATTGAGAGAGTATGATGGCTTTGTATGCATTGAGGTTTTCTATTTATAGAAAATGAGGAACACAAACATAAATTGAATAGGTTATGAATCGAGAAGTTTGGGTCATGAGTGGGGAGAACATGATGGGATCCACAACAAACTAAAACCAAATCCAATTCATATTTCTTTGATTGTAAAACTGATCATGCACGAACACAAAGGCACTAGTTGTGTTATATGGGTTATTCAATTGATCTAACGCTCGGAATTCTCATCAGGTGGAAATCTATATTTCATGACCAGTAAGAATTGACTTTACATGCATAGTTGATTAGGAATTAAAGAAGTGCTTGACATAAGGTTCACTAGGATACTATAAAAATTACAACTAATCTAGATTCTTATGCTAGACTACTACAAGCTAGGTTATATTTCTTTTTTTTTTTTGTCAAAGGCTAGGTTATATTTCTATTTTAGTTTATTACTTTGCTTTTGTTATTTATTATGGAGTTTTCCTAACGGTATGGTCACAACTGTCGAATTTATCATCGTAAGGTACTAGGAATCAATTGTATATAACAAAAGTAACAGTATCTTGTATGATAACCATTATTTTAGTACCATTTAAAGCAGTGTTATACAGAAAAGTCATCTTTCTATGTGTGCAAGTTATATAAGCAATTACGTGATTTTTTACAACAGTAAACATATATTTTTGGACGAAAACAATTGTACCTGATCGACAACTAGTTTGATATAATGTGTACTGTAAACATGCTAAGAATTTGTAAACATTTGAGAAAAAATTATTTTAGAAAATATATTATCACAATATTCATTCTGATGATTTTCAGGTTTGTAATAGGTAATTTTCTAGGTAACGCTATTTTATTTTTTCTTCCTGAATAACACATCCACATTTTTCTTGAAAATATGATTCTAGTTTTTGAGACAAGTTTTTGCCAATTCAGAATTATAATTGGTAAAACTGTTCCTTAGCGGTAAAATGTTTTGGTCCATAATGTCAATCATATTTTTTCTGTTGAAACTGTCAGTTTTTTTCAAAAGATTCTCGGAAATTTTCAGTGCTTTTAAAAATTCGCAAGTTTTCAAACAATATTTTTATAAGAAAAACTTAATAAAGTTTTTGGCTTTGGAAAGCTCTTATTATATTAAAAAACTTTTAAATAACCTTTTCATGCACAATAATAGTTGTTTCCAATAATGTAAATATTTTCTAGTATTATGATAAAAATAAATTTTCAAAAATATTAGTAAGTTTTTAAGTCTTAAAATTTACTCTTAATTTAACTAAGTTTTTAGAAACTTTTATGTGTTTCTTTTTGTAGAAACATTGTTTATCTTCTATACTCTTATTTTTAATGACAAATTGTGATTTTTTCTATATCTTATCTTAAATAATAAATCTAAACTCTCATTTCAAAATCCTAAACTGTAACTGTCGTATTATGTTTTAGGGGACCGTCTAACACGGCAAACTTAACGATTAACGGACACTACTACGAATAGTCATTCATAAAATAAATAAAAATAAAGAGCCTAAGTTATCTCAAGTAAAAAGATAAGAAAAATATAGAAAAACTACTTTAAGTGTAGAAGTGCATAAAGAAGGTTATTACATGGGAAGGTGTTATAAGAAAAAAATTAGAAACCCTGTGTGCCGTAGTATAACATTTCTTAGCTTTAATTTTTGGGATTATTGTTGCAAATGCCACTTTCTTTAAACTTTTGGATTTGCCATTTTTTGACATTCAAAATCAATACATTTGTGAATTGTTTTTTATAAAATACATTTTTAATAACAAACACTAAATCCTAAGTAAATGAAACCAAATAAACCAAGCATATTGTGTAAATTGTATTTTTTATATCTTTAAAAATGGCAAATCTAAAGAATTATAGGTAAAATAGCAAAATCTATAAATATCATTTAAAACTTATTTGATAATTGATTCTTAATTTTATAGGGTATGTTCCTCAATTTCAATTTACTACATACTTTACTTTTTTAGAAAGTGAAAAAAGGGAGACGAAGAAGCAGTTGTTCTGTCGGACCACGTTATAAAGGAATATAAGTGATAAAATGAAATTTAGCTAGGGTGAAAATGGAATGTAACTTGACAAGACACTGCAAAATAATTTGACGAAATTAATGTACATGTCAAACCATTCTTCTGCTTATAACTAAAAGTCACCGACAATTTATCCAAAAACCATTTAGTCCTTGTTTATGTCGCAAAGACTAGTATAAGGTGTCTTTGTGGATGTTACATATCAATGGAATTTGGCCAAAGAGATATCATGGGTAAGTGTATAGATAAGTTATCATTGTGACCAAACAGATAAATAGTTCAGCGCGTCATCAATTCGTTGGTGTATTGAGAGGATTACTAAAGAGAGTCTTTGCGTCATACAGCAATGAGGACAAATAGGATATAAAATACAAACATAGGCTCTCAATAGTAATATGCGATTCAACTGCGAATTAAATGTAGTGCAATTTAAATACTATAAAAATATCTATATATGTATATATATTTTAATTATTAAATGGATGTGATTGTTTAAAATTTCAGATTAATTATTTATTTGATTAGCTAAATGCCACAAAAAAATAATAAGTAAATGAAAAATATTACTTGCCCTAATATAATGAAGTATGAAATTAGAATAAAATATTAATTTTACATTATCAACTGGCCACTGCACCTGCCATTTACTTAAAATTTTCATTTGTTTTCTTACCATATGCCCAATCCACTCCAGTTTTTTCTAGAGCTTTTGAAAGTCACAAATTCGAATCTCAACGGCGAGAAACAAATAATCTAGTCTAACTACACATGTTCAGATATTTGGTCCACAAAATTATATATGAAATTATGAGCCAATTGTTTAAAATAATGGACCATGCATAATAATAACGAAATTTTTGAAGAAATGAAAACATGCCCACATTATAAGTTTAATAGTTCTCATGAAAATTATTTACGTCAACTTCGCATCAAAATAACGTTCATCGATCTACAGACGAAAACTTCAGTTGTTTGTTTTTGAAAATATCAGGAAGAATTTGAATCATTTAGTGTTATCCCACATTTAACTAGTATATCCTTTATTCATGTCTTCTTTTTTTGTCTAATTGTTATGTTATATATAGGAGAATTTATCTTAAAAACCTATTAAAATCAGTTTTTTTGTTGATTAAAACTCTTACTGTAGCCACTAAATAACGAACGAATAGTAAAGATAATAAAATTTGATCCCAAACTTAGATCTGTAAGAATATATTATATCTATAAGAATAATTATATATCCATTCGAATTTTGCCACTCAACAACCACATTCTTTGGTTAGTTAGTTTTTTTTTTTGGTTCGTTAGTTATAGGTAGTAACGTTATAGTATATAATAATTGGTCATAAGCTCGACAACTATTAGTATTGCCCACATGGGATACTATGTCGGACCGACATATATGCACATGCTCTATAGGTTCAACAAAGTTTATCCATTCTCACTTTTATTCGGTTGTATACATTAGATAACTAAAAAGAAAAAGTAACCAACGGCGAGTCGGCGACAAAAGTAATGTTTGGATTATTTTATGGTTAATGTGACACAAAAGTAATGTTCTACATGTCATACGTTCAAATCTTCCTTTCAACATTATCTTGTTTATATTTTGACATCCCATAATCAATGTTCTACGCCTTCATTTATTTATCTTAATATTATATGTTTTAAAAAAAGAATAATCCGAGAAGGATTATGTCCATAATCACAACATATATAGTTTAAGATGGAGAAAGGCCACATATATAGCAGCATGACTAGATTACAAGTCAGTAAATTTGATGCTCTTTGATTCGGTTTGACAATTATCTTAGGTGCCATTAGAGGTAGAGAATAAAAGGGTTCTTAGATAATAATATCCATCAACCAAAATAATAATTGTATACATACGTGCAGTTTTTCTTTATGTTTTTCCTGGACAATTCTTAAAATTCAGTTATCTACATAACATGGTGACAGTTAGTCGTCGTCGGGTCCTCCTTGCCACACAAGAGAAAATGAATTTATATGTATTATGAGGTTGTATCATTGTCAAACTTGGACGAAATGTTAAGCTATTCAAAGTGAGAACTAATTCTACTCGAAGAAAAATTGATATTTGTAGGAGTCAATTTTGAGTTATCTTTGCTGATGAGACAAAATGCTTCATTTTCTTGAAGATGTTTCTTTATATTATTTTCTACATTAATATGTGTATAGTTAAATATGATAAGAATAATTTTTTGGTGACTAAGAAAGCTAAAGCATATGCATGAAAGTGACAATGCCCCTTCAAAAACCTTATCTATCCCTTCCTAAACCTAAGAAGGCGCCTAAAATTAGTTTCCAATGATTCAATTAGCTATTTCTTTTAACTTAAAAAGAACTAATTTATTTGAACATATACGTATATATATATATATGTATGTATATGTACATAATTTTGTAATAAAAAAATGCTGAATTCATATAGGCTCTAAACAAAGAGGTTTTGGTGCATTAATATGCTCTATTTTGATAAAGATGGATGTCAAGCGGATATCAAACATTTTGTAGTATTTGTGATCCGTTTCTTTATGTTTCGATTTATGATTAGTCCGGTGTTTGATGTCTAATATCATAAAATACAATAAAATGGGATCATACATTAATTTTCTTAATAAAATTTTGAACGTAATACATCTAGATAAGTATAGAAAATAGCAATATCTAACAAATAAATGCAAATGTTTCATAAAAAAAATTCTTGTTTGTTAATAAAATTTTAATAACAAATTCTTCGAATTTTTATTTTCCGGGTGTTTGGTGAAGTTCGGATATTGGATACTAAATTAAAAAGAAAGAATAAATACCAAAATAAATTGAGAAGATACGTTGTATCGTGCAATGACGGCGCCATATATACTCACATCGCTCTCTCTCTCGAACTCCAACTAACATAAATACTTTATAATTTAAAGACAGTTTAATTGATGGATCAAAGTGGAGTTTGTCGTTATTGGGTTCGTCCACGTAAAGCCATGATAGTGATATTCATGTGAACCAAAAGACAGATTCAGTCGGCAAACTCTAGTGGCCACGTGCGCATTTCACGTTTTCTTTTGTCCTTTTTAAAATTTTATCTTTAAATCTTGTTTTTTTCTGCATTATGGGACCCCAAACCGGCGATGTGTCTCTGCCGGATACATTGAGTCTAGAGCTATTCGGTGATTTAAAGAATGGTTAAACATGTTGATTTGCTACATTGAATTGCAATTAGATAAGGTTGCACGAGTGATAAGACCGTCGTGCATATTCTTAATATATTTAGATTGAGTAGTGTGAATTTTATCGGTGGTGCAATAATGGAATCATTATTTGAAATTGTTGTTATGTCTTGATCATGAATCTGATCATTCATCGTATGCAATAACATTACATTTTTGTTTGTTGGTTAGCGAGTCGAGGTATCCCGAAGCTATTGGTTAAGTTTATGGGATGTAGTTTCACAAAAAAAAAAAAGTTTTATGGCATGTAGTTTGCAGTTTAAGTTTTCTATTTGGACTTATTCTTGCGGACTAAAGAGTTGGATTTAGGATCACGTTTTTATATATATATATATATATATAATCTTCTTTTCCACGTTGAATACTGTAACAATTTTCGTCCATTAATAGAGTGTTTTGTACCAACGCTGATCAGTAGGGAACAACGTAATTGTGTATTGTGTTTTCTTTCGGTATAACATGAGTTGAGTAGACGAATATTGAGTAATTAATGTATGTGTTACATTAATCTAGTTAATGGAATTTGGTCTTATTGGGTTGAAGAGGAACCAATTACGATTTTTAAATAAATAAGCTACAAATGTTTATTTGCTTTGGTTTATGTTTGTGGCCACTATTTGAATGACCTATCCAATAATACAGTACAAAGTGAGCTGATCAGGAGGTTGGGCATCTATATACATACATGTACAAATTATAAAGATTTTTTTTTTGTTTGACAGCATTATAAAGAATATTTGAATAAAAGAGATTAAAAAATGATATTACAATAGATGTCAACATCTAAAAGTAATCTTTAACGTAATTCACAACTGGATAAGTACTCTTTGATTAAATGTCAAAATCTCAAACATTCTTTAGTTTTGGCCCCTACAAACTCAAGTGACCAGACCAACCCACTATGCAAACACATTCTTATGGGAGAAATTATTGAAGCTGAACAGTCATGGAGCTACTTTTGGTCTCCTCTTGCTCATTGTCACGACTTTGAGCCGACAACTAAACTTTCTGACATCTATGTAACCCGAAGAAAGTTTTTGATATTTATGTTGACAAACATCACGAGTGGGAACTTTTGATAGGACACTGCGCAACACATATTGATGCGACCAGCCCGTTCCTTAATGCCGCAATTAGTTGGAACTAGTCATTTAAATGAAACGATATTTTCAAAATGGCTTAAAAAATTCATTTCTGAGTCGAAATGTCTAATATTGATGGCTTTAAAAAATAATAATATGAGAATTTAACATATCTTGATATTTTAAATTTTATTAATGTTGATTCAAACTCATCCCTCCATATAACTCTATCCTACAATATAATATATTATGTAT
>Ga0041059_1002142_pt1 | contig 15062 bp, 6 predicted proteins | sample AraColnosormetaG_FD_56232 | JGI IMG/M metagenome (GOLD analysis project Ga0041059, IMG submission 56232) | Arabidopsis roots microbial communities from North Carolina, USA - Col MF nosort | ecosystem: Host-associated > Plants > Roots > Unclassified | place: USA: North Carolina | collected 2013-09-02
TTACCAGCTTTAACAAAATCAAACTGTGACTCTCTAAACCTAGAAATCAACTCAACACTCTTCATCAAATTCTCCATAGCTGAATTATCATAAAGCTTAGCACCATGACCTGGCATACCATTAGCTCGGATAGCGAGATGCCAAGGAGTTCGTTCAGCGTAAAACACCCTGAACTCATCTCCGGGACTCGCTTGTCCTTCATCCATAACAAATCCCAAATTCAAATCTTTAAACTCCGAAGACGCCGCGAATTTCATCATCCCACCGAATCCACCGATCTCTTCTTCAGGTACGTAAGAGATATGGATCGTACGAAGAGGAGAGAAGCTTCTTGATTTCAAGTTCCTGATTGCTTCTAGATACTGAACTCCTATACACTTGTCATCTTGCGCGCCGCGAGCGTAGATATGACCATCGATGGTTCGGTGAGCTGAGAATGGTGGATGTATCCACTTCTCGGATTCCGCGGGAACAGAATCGAGATGAGAGTTGAAGAGAATTGAAGAAAGGTTAAGGTTTGAGCCTAGCCATGTGAGGAGAAGAACTGGCTTACCAGGAACAAACTCGATGGTTCGAGAAGTAAGACCAATTGATCTTGCTTGATCAAGAAGAAAAGAGATTGGTGCGGTGTAGTTAGGGTTTGGATGAGCGGTGTTGAATCTTAAGTATTGCTGGAATCGTGTGATTGGTGTGTCTTCTTCTTCTTCTTTGCTGTGTGATTGGAGGGAGAAGATAAATGAGAAGAGGAAGAGAGTCCAGAGAAGAAGAGACACCGCCATGGAATTGTAGTTGGAGGAGTTAAGACTAGATCAGAGAGTGAACAAGAAGAGCAACTTCGGGTCAATGCAAAAATCTTTTGTTATTCATTGTGACTTGAGCTTGACTAACTAATAACTCTTGATCGAAATGGTCTTTGAAATAACATTAAAAACAAGAGACCTGATAATATATTCAAATCATTAGTATTGTCCCTATGACCCTATGCTATGCGGGGGAGAAATTAACAGCTAGTGATCTATATTATTCCATTAATCTAAATTAACAGCTAGTGATCTCTATTATTCCATTAATCTATATTATCTTACATAGTTACATTTCTTGATGTATAAGATTTATCAAATTCGTGATCTTACTATAAGATAGATAAATCTTGATTTTTACAACATGGTCATAGGTGATACTCATAAAGTATCATTAAGAATTTTTTAATATTATTTATAATGTTTATTTAATAGATATATATTTTTTTTTCTTGCTTTTGGCAAATGCGACCAGTCAGGAAATGCTAGTCAAAAGATACTGATATCAAAAATATCAATGGGCTGATACTGATTAAGCTCATTGTAATTGTTTTGTCAATATAAAAATAATTTTCGAACTTATGATATTCTAGAAATATTATCCATTTTAAGGTGTCTATATTAACTTATTATGGATCAAATTCATCAGTCAAATTTGTCACGTGCAAGATCGTTCTCATTAAGTTTTTGTCACCTAAAACCAACATCTCAAACCCATCCTCTTTTTTTGACAAAAGAAGCCAAGCCCATTAGGCCCATTAGAACCCAAAAAGAGCAACGTACAAAACATCAAGAGTTTGTTGTGTCTTGTGTTCGCGTAACGCGTATCCTCTTCAACGAGCCGCTTAAGCAAAAAACAGAAAAGAAAAATAAGAGATCTAATGAAAGTAAGTCCAAGAAGTTGTTGTTGTCATGTTGTGATCGCTGTAGTAAGTCATCATCATAAGCTACGTGAGAGAGAAGAGAAAAGAGAGAAGATCGTGATGGGTCCAAAATAAGAAGCAACCAGACCCGAGCCGTGAAAGCAAAGGAGGAAGGGGGAGAAGCAGATCGACGTCAATGGAGACGAGAGTTTTCCACGGTGATGGTGAGGTAAGTGAGATCAGATAATGGTGGATTTCTTTTTGCGGACACATGTTAGAGAAGCCATATGATGCCTTTGTCAGTGGAGGTAAGCCCTAGCCATGGCGTTGATTTCTTTTTATGCAAAAAAACAAGTTTATTTGTTTAAAAAATGGTCAAAAATAAACCCTAGAAAACAGTTCTGATATGGATTTTTCAACGTTTAGAAGTTTATTCGGTGGCGAGTTTCATGGAACTCTTGGCTATAGATCCAATAATGGGATTGTGATTGCATTAGTTAGGGTTTGGGTTGGTTTTAATATATTTTAACAAATTGTAATGTTTGGTTTGGGAAACGAACTCCGCTTGAGCTTAAACTTTTTACCTAGGAGCCTTCATGACTCATGGATTTAGGTTTCTGTTGGAGAACCACAGTACTGGAGCGTAAGAGTATGTGGTTGAAGCTCAAGTGGTAAATCTCTCTTAAATGAGAAGAAATGAGAAGCAAGTTGTTTTTCAACATCAAGTAGCTAGGGTGAGAATGTTATTTGTAAAACATAGTTTCGTTTCATTATGTTTCTTGATTCATGACATAAATGTTTTAGATCTGATTGTCTAGGACAAAATTAACTAGGTAATGATGGTGATTGCTGAGTTGATGTTTGATAAAAATGCTATGATATGCATAAACTCAAAAATCATATAATTACCTAATCTTGTCCAAGGTAATGTGATCTTAAGCCTATATGCCATGAATAAAGAAGCATAACTAAATAAAACAATATTATGTTTCGCAAATACCACTCTCACCTTAGCTACTTGAAGATTATAACAACTCACTTATCCCTTTTTGTTATTTATACAAATTCACTATCTTAGTTTAAACGGCATATTTTCTCATAAGTTTGAAGTCTAAATTAATTTTCCATCAACCAAGAAATCTATGAGTCCTAACTCCTAAAAGCTCAAATCAAGCTCGTTGTCCAACCAAACAATAGAGCTTGTCACAATTTACTCAATACAAATATGTCTTGGAAATTCACGAATAAATTAACGACTAATCGTTGGAATCACAATCCCACTGTTGAATATAAAGCATGAAGTATGAAGCTCTCCACCAAGTTTTAGTCAGATCCGACTTTCACATGAATCTCTCACGAGACTCTGAAGTTGTTGTGATAGATCTGTATTTTACGGTTTCAGGTTTGGACAGTTTCAACTGTTTTTTGCACAGGAAGGAAGCTTCACTGTGGCTAAGGCTTCACTTGTTCGACATCGTCAGTGGCTCCGTTTGCTTTTGTATTCTTAAAGAAAGAGAAGTCGAAACCATAACACCGCTCTTATAGGATGACCGGTTTTTGGAAGTTTACTAATCCCAAAATGAAAATGAGAACTGGTCAAGATTAGTTTGGTTCGGTTTACGTCGTCTTTCATCATTGGCATGTAAAATTTAGTTTAGAAACGAACCAGTTACTTTGACAAAAAAAAAAAGAAACGAACCAGTTAATGTAGCATGCATGATACATCAAAATAAAATGAGATCATGTTTACACGTATAGCATCTCTGAAACGAACCAATGTGTATCATCACGATTCTCTTCTATTTGGTGAAGGAAAAGTTTAATATTTCCCATATCTCTGAACTTGCTGTGATAGAACTGTTTTCTAGGGTTTTATGTTTGGAAAGTTTAAACTGTTTCTTGGACAGGAAGAAAGCCTTGCGGTGGCTAAGGCCTAACTTTAGAAACGCCGATAGAGATGCTCTTATGGACTTGGTTTCCTTTACCAAAATAATATGGATGGGTTTGGGATGTTGGTCTTGTACAAAGTTCCCACTTATTTAGTTAGTTCGGCCAAGACTGGACTTAACAACATTAACTAGCCGCAGTCATCTAATTTATCGACTTCCTTAAGAAAAAACAAATGTTATTCAAGTAGTTGAATGAGGATGCGTTCGATCAATATTTCGTTTTGTTGTTGTATTGGAGAAAATAAGGAAGGAAAAAAAAAAACCTTATGAATTATTCGTGAAATGTAGCAAAAGAGCAGTCCATAAGACATGGACAACAACAAAATTGCATGACTATAAAGAACCAAAGAAGAAAAAAAAGCCCTATAATTAAAAAAAAAAAGAAAGAAAAACCAAATAAGAGCTAACTAATACTTAACATGGCAAGTGTAACGAATAAGTGGAACGAAGAAAGGATCGGTGAAGAAGCCCAAAATGACATCGGTACATTCATGTCTCATGTTGACAATAAGGTTGCAGCAATAGTCACTAACAAGAAACCCTCTTCTGTAGTAACTTACTTCCATCTGTTGCTTACATATTGCCGACGGTCCAAATTCGCTAATGCAGTTCGCGAAATGCACCCACGGATCCTGATAACTAGGCGACGGAGTTGTTGGTGGTGGTGGAGACTTCTTGGGAGTTGGACGCGGAGGTGATGGTTTAGGAGATGGTGGAGTTGTTGATGGTTTAGGAGTCGGCGGAGATGGTTTACGACGTGGAGGAGATGGTTTAGGAGGTGGCTGAGATGGTTTGGGAGGTGGCGGAGACTTCTTAGGAGTTGGTGGTGGCGTTGATGGTTTAGGAGGAGATGGAGATGGTTTAGGAGGCGGTGGAGATTTTTTAGGACTTGGTGGCGGTGACGAGGGTTTGGGAGGAGAGGGAGGAGACTTCTTAGGTGTTGGTGGAGGTGTTGATGGTTTTGGAGGAGACGGGGATGGTTTAGGAGGTGGTGGAGACTTTTTGGGACTTGGTGGCGGGGATGATGGTTTAGGCGGTGGTGGAGACTTTTTGGGGGTTGGTGGCGGCGATGAGGGTTTAGGAGGTGGTGGAGACTTTTTGGGTATTGGTGGCGGCGATGATGGTTTAGGCGGTGGTGGGGATTTTTTGGGGGTTCGTGGTGGCGGTGATGGTTTAGGCGATGGTGGAGACTTTTTCGGTGATAGAGGTGACGGAGGCCGAGACGACGGAGTTGGTGGCTTCGGAGACGGCGGATGTGGAGGTGAAGGGTAGGAAATAGAGACGGCAGCTCCAGATCCGTTGTTGTATGTACATTTCCAGACTTTGGAATCTTTGAAGTTCAATTTATTACCAAAGTAATGGTTGTGTTCGGTATTCATCAACATGTCCTCATTGGAAACTTCCGAAGGTTTTGGCCAACTAGCGATCGTTGTGGTTGGTGAAATGACGAGACAAAGGATTGGTACGAGGAAGATGAGGCTCTTCATTGTTGAGTGTTTAAGAAAGCAATTTCATGAAAATTTATCAAGCTTATATAGAGGAGCTTTTTGTTTAACCTATTTTTATTCTTTTGTTTTGATTTATTGTGTGTGAAGGTTAAACATGTATGACCTTTAATTATGGATAATTATGCGGGCATATAGAATTTTACGAAACTGAATTTTCTCGGATGTCTTTTTGAAATTGTCAATCCCGTAGTTTTCTTTAAGATATGTTGCAGACTTCAACATATCCACAGAAATTAAAAATAAAAAACTCCTAGGAAAATAAGATACATCCGCAAGTGAGGGATATGCTATACCTATACATAATTGATCAGTGAAAAAAGATTCAGTAGATATGTATTGCAAATTTGTAATATCTTATTATTACTAGCAAAACTAGAAGGTTATTGAACAAAATAATTTGATTTAGTTTAAACGTAAAGAATTCAAAAATCCTAAGACTTCGAACATCCTCAATGGGAGCTTTTAAACATGTCTCTTAACAAATAATAAATTTTTTTATATAATTTAAATATTAAATGAGTTTCTTAAATTTAGAGAAATCTATCCCAATTGTCTCTTAATAAATAGACTTAGGGCTTGATTGGTTCTCCCTCTGCGATCCGCAAATGCAGCGTCTGCGGGTGGTAGCGGTGTTAGCGATTGGCACCAATCATAAAAACCGTTAGATACCGCTTTGGACCGCTCGAAATTGCCAGATTTCAAAAGCTCCTTCCCGCAAGCGTTTGCGGTTGCAGACGGTAGCGGTTAGGTTAAAAAAATTAATTAAAATAATTTTGGGTTCCACCCAAACCCTAATCACTATTAGTAATATAATCCTTTATATATTCTTATTAGAAAAGCCTAATCAATATATTGTAATTCAATTCTCTCAATTATGGCATTCACATAAATTGATAAAAATCAAAATCAAGAATCAAACGTAAGTGTCATCTATCCTTTTATCCATTCATTAGCTAGTGTAACTCTTTGAGTATTTCATGGCATCATTGTTTTTTTTTTATTTTGTATTAAGCTTTTTCTTACAAAATTTATTTATTTTTGAATTTAGTGTTTTAATTATTAAGCATGTTCAATTTCTAATATTATCAATTTATTATAATAATATATTGTATTTTTATTTCTTTTAATAGTAATATATTATATTTATTTTAGTTATTTTTTATTTAATTAGTATAGCATCCTCTGGTTTACCAGTCATAAAACTCCCGCAAACTCACCCATTATCAAACGCTCAACCAGTCGTTTAAAACGCTTGATAACGCTTGAAACTGCAACCGCCCGTTTTCACAAACTCCCGTAACCGCAACCGCACCCGCTACGTTTAAACAAGTCAGGCCCTCATGCTTAGAAACCACCATTGAGGATGCTCTTAATGTTATTCAATTATGATTGGTTCTCCCGCTACCACCCGCAAACGCATGCTTAGAAACCATCATTGAGGATGCTCTTAGTGTTATTCAATTATGATTGGTTCTCCCTCTACCATCCGCAAACGCAGCGTTTGCGGGTGGTAGCGGTTGTTAGCAATTGGCAACAATCATACAAATCGCAGGAAACTGCTTTTCACCGCTCGAAATCGCCACATTTCAAAAGCTCCTTCCCGCAAGCGTTTGCGGTAGTAGTTAGATTCAAATGTTAAAAATAAAATAAAAAATCAACATTACTTGTAACTAAGATAATATATTTTTAATCCTATATGTTATATTTATTTTGCTCATTTTTTATTTAACCGCTATAGTATCCGCTGGTTTACCAATCATAAAACTCTCGCAACCGCAACCGCATCCACTGCATTTAAACCAGTCAAGATTAGAAATAATAACTATTTCTCCTAAATCATATATATATATATATATATAAGTAAGGTTTCAAAATCTTACTTCATTGGGTCACTTGACATTTTTTATTTTAATCAAGACAAGATTATAATATTTATTTCTAATAAACTCATTTTCAAAGTCATGTGTTTCAATCTCCCGTAACTTCTGTGTTTCATTCTCCCACAATATTTAACTACACATCTGACCCAAATGTAACTCCTACCCCAGTAATTACAAAACATTCATTCTCCCACTAAAATACTTTAAATATTTGATTATATATTTGACATTTTTTTTTTATCAAGTGCTTGTTTTCATTCATCATAACAAAACAAAGTTTAAAGTAGCCAAAGATACAATGATAAAAAGGCTTGATACAAATAAAAGCACAAACAACATAAAAAAATAAAGGTAGATGCTACACGAGGATAGCTAAAATAGTTTGACAAAGGATCCATGAAAGCTTGGAGACCAAAGCTATGAAGCAAATTGGCGCAAGGGATACCACAATTTTTCAAAGAATCATCCACGGCCGAATCGTAGACGAGATAATGGTCATGGTCGATAGACATAATGACCTAGAAAAGGGTTCCATAGCCGAGTAACTTGCCGGCCCAAGAAGAGCTAGGTGAATTCTCACATCGGCAAGGAGAAGTTTGACTACGGTTCTATAGTTTGGTGGGTTTGGGGCTAAAAGATTGAGGAAGCTTTGGTAACCACCACTCTTTGGAGACGGGGTCATAATGCCGTTTTCTCTCAAGCTTATAAGTTCATGAATAAAAGTCTTGATGATGTTGATTAGCACTTGCTTGAACTTAGTCTTAGGAAACATAAATATAAGATTGAAGAGGCTTCGTTAACCACCGCTCCCCATGGAGACGAGATCACAATGCCGGTCTTCTTCAATCGATTAACTTTAAAATTTAAGCTTTTGGATTCATGACTGATAACCCTAGGTGAATCTAATGGCAGTGTTCTCAAAGAGTTCTTGAAAAACCATAGCAACAATAATAATTTATGTTCCCTTTGATGTCTATGAACGAAGGGATTCGATAAACGACTCAAAGATTGCCTAGAGATGGACAAAGAGAAGTTGATTATAGATATGGGCTTTAATAGATAATGTAATGGATTACACCTTTTAGACTTAGGCTTCAAAAAAAATTAATGAGCCAACATTAAATAAGCCCACCAGTTATAACCCTAAAATCACTTTGGCTGGCAAAAGAGCTTTGCAGCCATCGTACGGAGATGATAGAAAATATTGTGGTGCAGCACACATCTCTGGCGAAGCTAGGGTTCGTGTTTGGTGGTTTTGGACAAGATTCGAGGCAGGGGAGAAGAACCAGAGATAATTGGTCGATATGAGAGCAAGTTGAGGACGAGAGATGGAGATCGCCGAACACCATTGTCTCCTTTTGAGTCTAGTTATTGATAATCTCAGATGCTTTAGTTTCAGGAAGGTTTGAAAGGGATTCAAAAAGAGAAAAAGATTTGTTAACAAAAAAAAAGAAGAAGATAGGAGATCTAGAGAGCTGAAAAAAGCAAAATTTTCAACGTAGGTGGAGCTTTGACTCACCGACGTCAAAAACTATGATCGGAAGGAAATTCTCAATACTAGTATCTAGGAGAAAAGAGGAGAGATATACCTTATCTAATTTAAATATTATATATACTGACCTATAATTCATAAATTGAATGATAAATATAAGCCATTATAATTAAATGATTCAGTATCATTTTTCTAAAGGTCAACTAAATATACTCTAAAAAAACATAACGTCAATCTAACATGGAAATATTGTGTATATATATATGTAGACGTTCATTACTAGTAATAAATTACCTGAGTATTGAGATATATGGAGTATCAATTTATTTTTATTTTTCTTTTGTGTATTTATTTTTATAAGAGATATATTTATATTATAAGGTAATACAAATATATTTATATTGATAGAATAGTAGTAGTAGTACATATAAAACATTTCTGGCAAACTTATGTAACATAGCTATATAGTATGCAGAAGTACTCACTGATGGCCTATTAAAATTATACGGAACCAAAGCTGTCATCAACATATGGAAACCGCTGGTTGAAAATAAAGAAATGAAGATGAGCATTTCTCAAATTTGGATAACTTATGGAGACTATGATACAAATGATCTTAACACTATAAAAGTTGTATGGCAGGTGCGTATATAACGTAGGAATAATTTATTATTATGTATTGGTTCTTTATTTTTAAAGTAATACATATAAAACATACGTTATTTTCTTTCTTTCTTCTCCTTTATTTTTAATATTTATTTTATTTTATTTTAATCAAAGAAAACAAAAACGTTCAGAGATACAAGTGCCCAGAGATGAAGAACAAGACTTGGAACAAGGTATCAAAAATGAACATGCTGAAGATCGTGTTTGTGTATGGGACGAGAAATCTGTAGGTGTTTTTGTTTTTATTTTTAATAGGTTAATGACGAGAAAATTATTTGATCTTATTTGTTTTTTTATTTGAACGAAAAAACAACAAAGAAAAATATTTGAAATTGTGTCTAATTTGACATTGTCAATTTCTATACTCTTTCCTTTTCTCACCATCATTTTAAAGTAAATAATAAATTACTATAATATCTAATTCAATCTAATAGAACACATTTAAATAAAATATATGACAAGTGTCAATTGTCTGATGCCACTTGTTAGATTTTTGTAAAGTGAGTTTGAAGAAATTCCTTCTATTAGTACATAAAGATATTTATTTACTACTTTTTTTACACTTGCTTACATTTTTCTTATGTTTTGCTTAGTTTTTGTCAATTTATTTTCTTGCATCTCATTTCAGTTTTTATAATAAGAATAATGTACTAATAGAGTTCTAGACCTGTAATAAATAACAATTTATTCTTAAACGTATAAAAAACTTAATCTAAATATTTTCTATCACATAGCATATTCCAAATTTTGTGCCAGCCTAAACAACAATAATTGGTCATTTTTTTGTATTTGTGGCTTCACTTGCCAATAAACGAAAAGATATTTATTTGTATAATTCAAAATCATGTATCAAATGTATTATTATCCATGCTACATATTTATTGTTTTAACATAAATTTTGACGGAAAATCCTCTAAAAAACCCTTCAAGGTGATAACTTTTTTTATTTGCTCTTAACTTTTTAACATTATATACAAATCAAATTTAAGGAAACAACTCAATAATATGATATTTTAACTTTAAACTGCTAATTTTATTATGCATTATATGAATATATAATATCAATTTTTTTGTTGTTTTAAGTTCTTAAAGAGAAGATTTTATTTATTTAAAATTATCTTACATTTACATAAAGTATTATTGATCATTTGGAAACTAGATAGTGACATGACGTCTTTCAGTATATTTATCAGATTTTATATGACTTATTTTTTCCTTTGAACTGACATTATGAGATCTTTAGTCAAGTTGAAGGGTTTTTAATTGAAAATTATCTTAAATCATAGGCTTTAGAATTTTAACTATGAAGAAGGTTCATCTATTTTTCGAGTTTCAAGACAATTTGTAATACATGCATTTTTATTTTCAAAAAAAAGTAATACCCAATATTTTAAGTTTTATTTTATAATAAAATATACAATTTTCACGAAAAAAATTAAATATAGTGCATTGAAAACTCTTAATCAACTATAATATCTTTTTTAGATACATTATAATTTGTAAACATCAAAATTAATATTTTAATTATTTACTAACGATATATTAACAATTATAGATAAAATTATATATAATTTAATTTAAATATCATTTTATATTCAAAACTAAAATCAAATATATAATCCACGCATCCCGTGGAAAATTTTCTAATATTCAATATAGAAATAAAAGTTCACGAAAAATACAAAATTACAAAATTAGTATTCATAGAAAATAAAATAAATTAATTTGTTACTTTTTTTTTTGCTATAAAAGTTTTTTACATTTAAAGTCTTAAAACCAATGTTCAAGAAAGTGGTAGGCGCTAAGCGGACAGTGATCCAATACCTAGTGCCTACAATGCTTAATTGGGGCGTACGTAATTTTAGGCGGTTAAAGCGTTTATAATATAAACATTATAAATATGATTTTATACATAAATATTATATAAAATATCGAGAAAAAAAATAAATATGTTAAATTGTAAACAAAAATTAGACAAAATTTATATTTAACTATATCAAATATTATATGAAGATTTATAACTATTAAATAGAAGTTATTTAAAACACACATAAAATCGTTTACAATACTTGACAACATATTTTAAATGTCGGCAATTGATTTTTTTCCGATTCAATTCAGTAATTTTTGTTCAATTGCCTCCTATCACTCAATGAAGAGAAATAATAATATATAAGTCTATGAGATCATCACGACAGAGAACTATGGAAATGACACATACTGTGTACGGTGAACATATATAACTAAATATCCATTGGAGGGACTCGCTTAGTCTTTGGTGTGCTTGATGTGACACGAGTATCGAAGAAGAGGAACAAAGAATGGGCTCTTGAACAACATTTGAACGTGGCTATTGCACTTCTTGTCCATATTCACAACGATCTCGCAGCATTCCTCGTCCATTAATGTGAAATAATCTTTCTTTTCCCAGCTAGACAATATTTTTGAAAAGGATTTCTTTGAGGTCTTTGATCCATCTTTCGTCAAGCAGTTCTCCACTTTAGCCGATTTCGACACAACTTCTGACTTGACCCACGGTAGAGGAGGAAGTCCCGGGATTCTAGGAATGCTCGGGAGGTTAGGTAGGCCCGGAATGTTAGGAAGCCCCGGGATGTTAGGAATCCTCGGAATGTTTGGTATTTCAGGGATGGTGGGAAGACTCGGGATATTGGGAAGACTCGGGATGATGGGAATTCCTGGGATGTTAGGAAGCCATGGGATGCTAGGAAACCCCGGTAGCAATACGGGGGGCGATAGAGGTGCTTTAGAGTCTGATAGGGAAGAGGTACCCCAACCAATCTTGGAGTCTCCAAGGCGGCTATAGCCTTTGCCGTGGTGGCGGCCTGCCACTAATTCTGACGGCTTAGGCCACGGTTTCTTTTGTAATCCAACGGTTGAAATCGGGAGAGAGACGAAGCATATCAGAGCCATAAGGAGTGTTGTTGCTAAAATGAAGCTACTCATGATTAGAGCAAAAACGAAAGATTAGTCAGTGTAAGTGAACTTATTTGTGCACGGATATAATTTTGTAAGGCTGGACTCGTTTATATAGAGCCTCGAGGTGTTATCACTTAATATTCTTCTTTTACTTCACACCAATCTCTTAAATTAAAATATTAAAGATAAAAATTATGTAGATGGTCATACGAGCATAACAATTATCTATCGATTTAAAATCATAAAACATTTCCCTGATCACGTCGTTTTCATTTTACTAAATCTCAGGATCACGGAAATAATGTGATATGTCATATGTTGTTTTACATCAATTGTAAGATGAACATATATGATTATATTACTTTTCTCAACGTACATTTATGCATTTACAAGAACAATGGTGCAAGATGATGAGGCTGTTATGGATGCAAGATCCACACACTAAATTTTGTAAATTGGATTTGGGGAATTAAGTTTAGATCTTCTTCGTATATATATATGAGGCAAACAAACATAAAGTTTTCAAGAACAAATGTGTGATGGATCCCCTTATTATTAAAAGGGAAGTACAAATTAAAATTTTGTCTAATTTGGCCTCAATTTTTATTTTTATTTTGGATTTTGTTCTTTGCTATTCAAAATCATTAAGGATAATTTGGTCTTAACAATCTCCTAAACTTTATATGATCTGATTCAATCTAAACCGTTCAATAAAATTAATTCCCTTTAATCTAAACCGTTCAACAAAAATAAGTGAAATCACTTTTTTTTTATCTTCACTTTAAAGACATATAATTATAAATAACATAATTCATATGGTCTTTATTTTGCCAAAAAAATGTATAACCTGTCAAATAGTTAAAAAAACACTTATAATCATAAAAAGTATTACACCAATTTTGTGAATCTTACATTTTTGTAAATACTTTACTTTCACTAAAAATACATACTCATAACTAATTAATACACATTTTTAAACACATTTTAACACATTTCTCTTATCACTAAATAACAACAAAAAAAAATCTCAATTATTATTTAGTTATGTTTGATTAAAAAATTTATATTTATAAGTTTAGGATATCAAATTCATTCAAATATTTAGTATAAGAATCACATAAACCGATTGCCCGCGGTAAACCGCGGGTTAAATCCTAGTTGTATTGATAAGAGAAACCAAAATATCTATTTTTAATAATAGTTTTGTATTAAATGAGCAAAATGCTCACCCCAAACGCAGTAAGAAGAAAAAAAATCATTTGCATTTCACATTTCTGTTTACACTCTTCAAAATTATTTTTTAGGTAACCAGAAAAAAACTAGTTTAAAAATTAAGAAGTTTTCACAAAAATAAAAAGAAATACATGTAAACGTAAGCAGGAACACACAAATTGGCCTTTTAAACAATTGCAACACAGATGAATAATTACGTATGTATGTATGTAAAGATTTGTTAGTATGTTTAAGAATGAAGAGTTTATGCCTTACAATGAGTTTAACCTAAATGACATGCATTTTCATGAAGCTAACATGGTCTAATGCCAAAAAAGTTTAAAAGACATGGAAGCATAGCTATTCGAAATTGATTTCATCAAGCTAGACCATCATGCGATTAGGCTCATGGTTAACGATGTTTTCTTAGACCATTAAGCTTTTAGGCTCGTCAAATATGCGGCGAAGATATCTTAGACCATGTTTTATTTTGTTGTCAAAAGGTGGGTGATGAACAAAAGTGATCAGATGAACCGAGCAAATTAAAGAGAGTCATCGATCAAAGATGAAGGGACTGATGTCCTAACGGTGAAGCCAGTTCTCCATTCTCTCCATATCATACATTTACCAAAAGGATCATACTTTATTGCCCGTTGGAGCTTGTCAGTTTACGGTGAGTACTCAATGATCAAAGCTGCAAAAGTTTTCAAAATGATCGATGCGTTCAGTGATTTACTTACACCAACAAACATAAACAGAAGCGTAAACGAAAAACAAACTACTGATAGCTGACAAAATAATATGTTAATTTTTATCGCATAATATTGTAGTGGCTGGAAGAAAAAGTATGTATGGATGATATCTGCACCACCTTTTTACATTTTATGTGTATTTATTCCAATTAAATCGAGACCTCTAATAGTTTACCTACTCTTGTTAATTGTACACATAGAGTAGTATACATGGAGGAAGAGTTATTAAAGGATATGGGAGTGTCTGTTCATTGTGTTTGATATGAAAAAGTAATGAGTGATGTGAAAGTGTTATGCATTCTTAACATTCTAGTATTTTTCTACAAAAGTTTCTAGGATGATGAAAATATTAGAAAAACAATGGAAAATTTTGAAAAACATCTTTAAATTGTGGTTGAGAAGATATTTCTAAGTGTTATAATAATTCCAATTTATTGAAATTAATGTAAGACTTAAATATTTAACCAACGAAAATATGAAACATTAAAAGCTGATTACATATTTCATGCAGTGACGTATAAGCAAATATGTTGTAATAATATGAGTAGAACAAGTTAGAACTTAAAAGATATGTTTCGCTTTCTCATTCTGCAAAAAAAAAATAGTATACTCTTGATTTCAACGGATAATTAGGATGCTAAATAATTTGGTTCCTGATATATTAAAAATAGAGTCTTCCTATATATATTTTTTTCATTTTCATATGGTTTCTAAATATTTTCTAATTCCAGATTTTCTAAATTTGTCTCAAATTTAATTTTCATGTTTAGCTAGAATATACAAATTATTGATAAATATGAAATTAAATTATATATTAAAAATTCATCCTACTATATTATTTGGGAAGTACATTTTAAATATAACCTTAATTTTTGTAAGTAATTACATATGTATGCCATTAAAAATAAAATTTTAAAGAGTAAATTAATTTATCTCTTTAAGGATTAAAAAGTCAAATACTAATTTAATTAATTAAATTTAATTAAAAAACGAAATACATTAT
>Ga0041059_1002143_pt1 | contig 15061 bp, 10 predicted proteins | sample AraColnosormetaG_FD_56232 | JGI IMG/M metagenome (GOLD analysis project Ga0041059, IMG submission 56232) | Arabidopsis roots microbial communities from North Carolina, USA - Col MF nosort | ecosystem: Host-associated > Plants > Roots > Unclassified | place: USA: North Carolina | collected...
CTTGAGTTTTTTTTTTCTTTTTTTTTTTTTCCTATAATGTATCCTTGAGTTTTATAATTTATTTTTATATTCGGACCATTCTCTGAGGTATATAAAATGACAGGCAACCCAACTTGACGGCATTAGGTACTAGAGTGTATGTGAGAATTAAATGAATTAGGTGCACACACAAAGCGACGTTGATATTACCATAAATATCTTTTTGTTGACTATTTGATCGTTGACCAGGGACGTGAGAAACCGGAAGACACGAACCCGCCTAAGGCGTTTAACATATGCACCATAATGTACACCAGCGGCACAAGCGGTGATCCTAAAGGTGTGGTTTTGACTCACCAAGCGGTCGCGACTTTTGTTGTTGGGATGGATCTCTATATGGACCAGTTTGAAGATAAGGTAACCCATAATTACTTCAAAGGAACAGTAGACACTTTTTAACCAAAATTCAAATAAATTCTGAGACATAGAAAAATTTAGATATTTTGACATTTATAATGATAACTACTAATAAAATCGTAGAGAACAAATATTATCTGATTACTATTGATTAATCCTCTGTTTACTTATGACTAATCCTCTGTTTTCTTTGGGCGGATTAGATGACACATGATGATGTGTATCTCTCCTTCTTGCCCTTGGCTCATATTCTTGACCGTATGAACGAGGAATACTTCTTTCGCAAAGGCGCTTCCGTCGGCTATTACCATGGAGTATGTTAATCTCTCTTCTTCTTTTTTTTGATGGAGTATGGATAAAGAATCTAAGAGAATTGATGTATTGATTTATGTAGAATTTGAACGTGTTACGTGACGATATTCAAGAACTGAAACCGACTTATCTAGCTGGAGTACCAAGAGTGTTTGAGAGAATCCATGAGGGGATTCAAAAGGCTCTTCAAGAACTTAACCCAAGAAGGAGATTCATCTTCAATGCTCTCTACAAACAGTAAGTAACTTTTCATCGTTTTTGCTCTGTTTTCTTCTAACTTTTCTGTTTTCTAATAGCTTAACCTTGCAAAACAAAATGATGATGTAGCAAGCTTGCGTGGTTGAATCGTGGGTACTCTCATAGTAAAGCTTCACCCATGGCTGATTTCATTGCTTTCAGAAAGGTTAATAGCAGTTGATATAATGGTTTTTTCTTTGTATTTTTGGTGCTTTTGTTTAGGTTTATGGTCATCACATAAACCTGACTTTTAGAGGTTTTGTTTTTCTGTTAAAGATTAGAGACAAATTGGGAGGTCGCATCCGGTTGCTAGTATCTGGAGGAGCACCTTTGAGCCCTGAGATTGAAGAGTTTTTGAGAGTTACTTGTTGTTGCTTTGTCGTTCAAGGCTACGGTATAATACTTTACATCTCCTCTACATTCTAGGGTTTCTTCTCCCTGTTTCGTATTTGCCAAGGAAAGTTTGCTTTGATTGTTTGGACTAGGTCTAACGGAGACACTTGGAGGAACGGCTTTGGGTTTCCCGGACGAGATGTGTATGCTAGGGACAGTCGGTATTCCAGCGGTTTACAACGAGATACGGCTTGAAGAGGTGTCTGAAATGGGCTATGACCCGCTCGGAGAAAATCCGGCAGGAGAGATCTGTATAAGAGGACAATGTATGTTTTCAGGGTATTACAAGAACCCTGAACTCACTGAAGAAGTCATGAAAGATGGATGGTTCCACACAGGAGATATAGGTGAGATTCTTCCAAACGGAGTACTCAAGATCATCGATCGTAAAAAGAATCTGATCAAACTTTCTCAAGGAGAATATGTTGCTCTCGAGCATTTGGAAAACATCTTCGGGCAAAACTCTGTTGTCCAAGATGTAAGCTTTTCAACTATCAATCATGATTTCCTGCCAAGCAAGCAAACAATCCTTTTTAGGGTTTCTCCTTAATTATCATTTAGTTGTTGTCTGACTATCCTTAATGCTTGTTTTTCAGATATGGGTTTATGGAGACAGCTTCAAATCTATGCTTGTCGCGGTGGTTGTTCCCAACCCAGAAACCGTCAACAGGTGGGCTAAAGATCTCGGTTTTACTAAACCATTCGAAGAACTCTGTTCTTTCCCGGAACTAAAAGAACACATCATTTCAGAACTGAAGTCCACGGCAGAAAAGAACAAGGTTTGTTTGACTTTGTCTGAATCAAAATTCTTCAATTTTATTCTAAAATAAATACTAAAAGAAATATTCATGGATGTGAGAAATATAGCTAAGAAAGTTTGAGTACATCAAAGCGGTGACAGTGGAGACAAAACCTTTCGACGTAGAGAGAGACTTAGTGACTGCGACGCTCAAGAATCGGAGGAACAATCTTCTCAAATATTATCAGGTTTAATTTTATAGATTAGTGTTTTTATTATTTCCTTTATAGATAGTAAATGTTGAATTTAGATATTTGCAGCCATTCTATCCGCTAACGTTCCATTATACAGGTGCAAATCGACGAAATGTACCGCAAATTGGCCTCAAAGAAAATCTGAAAGTGTTGCGATGATGTGTGTGCTGTTATTGATAGTTATATATGTACGTTATATGTATCAATAATTCATAGATATGAGCTTTATGCTTTATGTAATATTTTATTTTTATGTTGTATGACATCATAATTATGGAATTTTTTTTTGTTGATTTTTGCTTTGGTAATGTAACTCTCTATTTGTATCCATAATCTACCAAAATCCACGTAACTACCACTACGATTTAACTTACTATCCAATAACCCGTTCTATGAATTTGATTCATATAAAGTCTAGAAAAAAACTCAAAAGTGATATTAAATTATGTTGAGAAAAATATGAAAATACATTTTGGTTTTCATTGTTGATTTGTTTATTGTTGACTTTTCTTTTCTTTTTTCTTAAATTCTCATTCAAACCCTAGGTTAAGCTAGAAACTACATCAGAGTGATGACTAAAACAACATAATGCTCAAGAGGAAATTAAGTCAATTAATGCCATTTCTGTAATGAAATTATAATATAACGTAATTTATGTATAACGAATTTAAAGTACGGAATACGTAACCGGGGAGCTGTCACTGATCACCTAATGAAACTTCAACATATCTTCATTTCAACGATTTTGTTTAATAATCTAAATATACGATTACGTATTTTCACTATTTCGGAAATATGCAATATATATGTTCAATCATCCTTCAAAGGAAAACATAAGAGAGAAAGAGAAAATGAAGTGTTTTTGTCGTCTGCAGGTCCGGTGTACCGGAATCTTTTGTCGGAGAAAGGTTTTCCTCCTCGAGATTCTGATATCATCACTACTTGGGACATTTTCAGGTATATATTGTTAATAATCAGGTTTAATTTTCTTATATGATATCTCTTTGATTGTTAATTAATATCTTTTGGGTTTTGTTAGTAAATCTGTGGAAAAATTTCCTGATAACAAGATGCTTGGATGGCGTCAAATTGTGGATGAGAAGGTGAATTTCTTGAATGCTTCATACTAAAAATAGAGAGAACATTCTGGTCAAAATAAATTTGTATACATAACTTCGTTTCCAACAATATGCATTCTATCAAATTGGTGACAACAACAACAACTTTAATACAAATCTATATGATGTATGTTCTGGTTACTGATTAAAACTCTCTGTACATATTGTTTTATTTCTATATTTGTATGGATCGGTTTAGGTTGGACCGTATATGTGGAAAACGTACAAGGAAGTATACGAAGAAGTTCTCTTGATCGGCTCAGCGCTACGAGCTGGAGAGTGATTCGTATGCGTTTAGTATATTAGGTTACCTCAAGACTTTGTGACAGATTGTATGAAGGATTCTCTGTGATACCAAATGGGAAACTGGTTATGGCCTTTGGCCTGGTGAACTTAATTACTTAGTTGGTTATTAGGAAAATCTGAGATTGTGTGTTTTCAAGCTCATATTGAAGTTTGAATTTGCTTTGACTACTAGTGTTAGCATTCAGATGGTTGAGAAAATTACTGCAGATCTGTTTTTTTTGGGAACCTTTTTTGTTTGATAAAATACAAATGCAAGTCTGTTTACCACAGAATTCACGAGGTAGCATGATGAATTCTATTCTTATTGATGATCTGGCACTAATGAGGGCAGAGGAAGGAGTGAACTTTGTAGGACAAAGACCTCTTTCAGGTGAAAGCATATGATGTGTAATCCTTGATGATATTTCTCTAGTGGTAACAAAGTTAAAGTTTGTATCAGTTGAGACAAGAAAAAGATCATCATTCACTCATTATAAAACTTGATGGCGATATGCTTGTTTATATTTCTATTTCCGGAAATTTGAACTAGTTCTATGATAGGTGCATAAAAATCAACAATTTAATTTAAATTAATTTGATGGTTACCAAACTGCAATGGGTCAATTAAAAACTGACTATATTTGAAGGGGAAAAGCAATTCATGTTGATGGCCTGATGGGTGGGTGGGTTTGGGATGGCTGCAGAAAAGGAGGATTATTCATGTATGGTGGATCTCTTTAGGAAGGGCTGGTCAATTAGTGTTATTTAGTTGAGGAGATTGATCACGAGGACCAGAGCGAAGAGCAAGACGCTATCAGCTGGACTGAAGCTCATACTTGAGATTATCAGAAACATTGTTATATAGAGTTGCCAAACAGAGGTTTTAAAAGAACACACTTTGAGTAATGCAAGATTCTTTCATTGAACATAAACAAAGCAAAGTATCCATCATAATTTAAGACGAGGGTAAATCATAGTGGTCTTGTGACTAAGACATTCTTCTCTGAGTGATTTGATCCTCTAGTCGAAGCAAAGAGAGTGATTTTCTTCACTTCCGGTTCTTGCTCTCGTTCTTTTCCCGCTCTCTCTTCTTGTAAAGCTTCTCGAGGGCTCGTTTTGCTTCACAGTTGGGGAAGTTGGAAAGATCATAGTAATGCTGAGCAACATCGACTAACCTATATACAAGCAAAGATATTCGGTTTTTAATCCATCGGATGTTGATAAACAAGAGATAACAGGAACCAGAGATGGAAACTAACCATTCACCGCGGATATCTGTAACAGTGCGTATGAAATTCCGAGTAGTCAAGACATATTCATTGTAAATCACCCACTCTGGTTTGTGATCCAGGCAATTAGATGGATGCAAGTGAACCACCTGCCACCAGAATTTACAGGCAACCCGTCAGATGTAAGCTATAAGGATCTCTTTATAATCGGGAAATCAAAATCTGTAACAGAATGCAAAAAACAAGACATACTTGGTTATCTTTGACGGTCAAGTAATGGCCAGTGCGTTCTAGGTGAGCCACCTGCATAAAATAACCAGCAAGCATGGCCTTTCTTATGTTGACATAGTAGTCGCGGCTGTTGAAATCCGTGCTGCACATCTTCAGATTAAACCTCGACATTATCCGCACTAGCTGCTGTCTGACATTGTCTGCAGATTTCATTGCTCTGTTGTTGACAAAGTTCTCGAAACACCAGTTTGGGTCTTCATCTATGAGAATTTCAAGTGAGCAGGGTTGGTGAGGTAAATTCATTTGTCTTAAGCAGCTATAAGAGAAAAGTTGCAGATAGAGAAAAAATAACTCACTGTTTTGCTTGTAGGCGTGGTACACGTTTAGCAACGTCAGGTGATCTCCATCAATGTGTCCAAACCTAGCTTTAGCTTCATCTGCTGCTTTTTGAGCCTCTCTAGGCCGGACAAAGCAATTCGGTACTAGAGAAAGAATTGTTTTTATAACAGAATATGCCCATGGAAGAGGTCAGCAGATGCATAGAGGCGAGAGACGATACCATTTGCTTGTGAGAATACTGAGAAACTGCAACTAGATGCATCAGGTTTTACTTAGAACTCCCCAACCATGGACATGGAGACCCCAAACTAGTGACTAGTGAGCTGCTTATGACAACCTAACTCTAAGATTAAAATTGAATGGCAAACACAGACACTAGTGAATTTTAAGAAGACACATGGGATGCAGTAGATGTTCATGTGTATGACATACTTATAGATGCGTTCACATACACACAGACTTATTTCCGTAAATTCAAGTGAAGTGAAACATAGTACGCTCAAGTAAACCGACATCTATAATGAACTTTGGAGAAGACAAACCATACTTACGAGTAGAAGATGTACCTGATAACATTGCAGAAACCGAGAGAATCTCATTGGAACAGTTGAATTCAGGACTGACTATGAGCATCTTTGACATTTGTGGATCCAAGGGAAATTCACTCATTATTTCACCCGTCTTTGTCAAGTTACCTTCATCATCAAGTGCTCCCAAATAATTCAGAACCTCTAATGCCCGCATCAGTGTCTCAGGAGCAGGAGGATCCATGAAATCAAAGTGCACCAAGTCATCAATGCCAAGTTTTTTCAATGTCAGGACTGTATTTGCAAGGTTTGATCTCAATATCTCAGGATATGTCTGTGGCTGCAGGTCATTGTTGAAACTCTTCTCTGTGTAGAGCCTAAAACATTTTCCAGGGCGAGTTCTACCAGCACGACCTGATCTCTGGTGAGCACTTGCCTTTGATATTGGGGACACCAACAATGACTCAACTCGAATCCGTGGGTTGTAGACTTTCTGCTTAGCAAAACCAGGGTCAATAACATAAACAATCCCATCAATGGTTAGAGAGGTTTCAGCAATGTTGGTTGAGACAACAATCTTTCGTCCAGCAGGACCACCTTCTGTTAACGGCACTGGAGCAGGGTCGAAAATCTTCTGCTGCATCGCAGGTGGAAGAGTAGAATACAAAGGCACAACTTTGACAGGACCCACTTGATCTCCAAGATTGCTGACCTCTTTATTGATTTTACGGCAAGCATCTTCTATTTCCTCCTCTCCAGTTAAGAAAACAAGAATATCTCCAGGTGGCTCGCACATGTGTATCTGAACAACAGTCCTTATAGCAGCCTCGAGATAATCCCTCTCAGGTTCCTGTGTATAGAAGATCTCAACAGGATGAAGCCTACCAGGGACTTTCATAAGAGGAGCACCGCTAAAATATTCCTGAAACTTTTCAGCTTCTAAAGTTGCACTCATGACAACTAGCTTAAGATCAGGCCTATTCCTCAAGACCTCTTTGAGAAGACCAAAGAGCACATCCGTGGCTAGAGTCCTTTCATGAGCTTCATCGAGAATAATAACTTTGTATCTCTCTAAAAGCGGATCCGCCATTGCCTCTCTCAAAAGCATACCATCAGTCAAATACCTGTAATAACAGGAGAGAAAGGTTATGATCAGAACAGAAACGTTATAAAGCTGAGAAGCCAAAGAAAGAAGAACAAAAACACTCACTTAAGCATAGTACGAGAGCTAGTACAATCCTCAAAACGAATACTGTAACCAACTTCTTCACCAATGGAGACATCCATTTCATCAGCAACACGACGAGACACAGACATTGCAGCAACTCTACGAGGCTGGGTACATCCAACCAACCATTTCCTTCCCTTATCGGAGTTGTCAGCCACCACAGCATCTAATACAAACTGTGGAATCTGTAGAATACAATGAAATGTTATGTTGGATCACACTAAACACTAATTCCAAAATCGAAATTGAAAGCTTGAGCTACCTGTGTAGTTTTACCACTACCAGTTTCACCGACGAGTATGAGAGTTTGATTAGAGTTCAAAGTATTGAGAAAGTCATCTTTCTGGAGCCAAACGGGAAGATCTCTCCTCTTCTCCAGAATCTCGAAATACCTCTGAGAATAAGCCTTTCCGTTCCATTTGTTGATCAGATTGCTTCCACCACCAGCCGCCGCCGCAAGTCCGAGACCATTGGATTTGGTGTTCTTCGACGAAAGAGAAGGATCTTCCATAACATCGAACAAACTAACCTTCCGTTTTCTCTCTGTACCCATTACGAACGAACAAAACGAGAGACAGATAGATTTTAGGCTCAACGATAAGCAGCGGCGCGAGGACTTTTCAGGTTAACCCCTTTTGTCTCTTTTGATATTTGTTTTAGGCACCAAGGCCCGTTAAGTTCCCTTGTGGGCCGACCTATGTATGTAAAGCCCATGTTTCTCTGAATATATTTTTCTGACTCTCTCATTCTTTTTTTGTTTGTTAAAAAGTAAAAACACTAGCATTTTGATTATTGATCACAAAGAACCTCTCCAGCCTCCTCTTACTTTGACAAGGATGGATATGGTACAATAGAAAGAGAAAAAAACACTTACACCACTTAAACAAAATACAACAAAAAAAAAAAAGTGGACTGACGCAAATAGAATTAAGGGTATCCTTAAGCATTGCATTTGCAATACGAAGTGCATAGAAAGCATTTGAGACTGCGAATTTGATCGTCACTTAATTCGAAATTTACTACCCCAAGGTTGAGTTTGACATCAGGGTTTGAATACCTTCATTGACTTCTTCTTCTTTAGTAGCTATTGTCGTTTTGATTCAAAACTGCTAAGGTAAAATAAGTATTTCTTCAATGATATTGTTACGGCTTGAGAGTCTTTTGGATCTAACAAATGTATATTGAAAGTGGAATAAACTTGGAGACATGATGAGCAAAATTGTTAGTTGTTTTCTTTGATACAATGGGTCTCTTAAGTTTGTCTTTTAGTCATTTACTTTTAAGCCATCGAGAGTTTTGGTACGTTTGCTTTCGGTTGCATTCGTGGCTTTGTTTGGGACAATGATTATGTACCTTCTTCGGTTAGGGATTATCACTCACCGTAAAGGTCAATACAAACATACTAAAGCCAATGGCGTTGCTATGCACTCACTAGACAAAAAGACAAAAAAGTGATATTACCTCATAAGATTGTTTTTCCTTCCTTGTTCTGTTATGTAGAACATTTTCTCACACACACATGGCTACAAAAGTAACAAAAAGAAAAAGGAAACAAAAAAAGTTTATTTGCATGGTAACTTGTTTCTCTACTTTATTCTCACAAGGCCACAAGTCTATGCCCTTTGGGGATGACACAAAGCTATGATTGGTATTTGCTCTGTTTCACAACCATTTTAACCAAACCCTTTTTAAAAGAAGACTAAAATTAGTGAAGAGAGTGACAAATTTTTCTCCTTTGTTTTGAATTTTTTTTTTTAAATAATTGAAAATAGCTAACAACAATAACACAGTGCATACGTCTTTATTCTTCACCGCAGTGTAATCATGAAACAGCAACAAGAACAAAAGGGGTAAATAAAGTTTTAAAAATAAATAAGAGAAATCATGAAGGGTCGATAGAAACATAGAGAAGAGTAGGTAGAAGTAGTTGGGTTTATGCTTCCAGTTTCGCATTAATTTCCTCTTTAGTTATCTCGCTTAATTAATCTTGTTGATTACTATGAAACTAGTTAATTTTTCCAGATTCCAAGACATATATCGAAGCGAAACAAACAAAAAACAATTAACTGACTGTGTATTTGACTAGAGAGAGATTGATTAACCTGAAACCCTAGAAGGCTACTATATTAGAATCATAGATCAAATAAGTTTTCAATTAAAAAAAAAAACACGAACTACAAAGCCTAGCTTTGACATAGTGTTCATGCAAAGCCCATAACAAATTTTAAAAGACGACCATTGTTGTAAATCGCCTACGATCAGTAATTTACAAAACGACAAATTATTATTATGCGATTAAGAAGTTTTTGCCAATCCTAATATTTACAAAATCATGTTTACTAGTCCACATATTTTTTTTAAGAATCTGGTGCATTTTTGTGTTATAAATTATAAGTTCACACATTTATAATATAAGTTCACAGTAAATAAAAATTACATTTATAGTGATTCAATGGTGAAAATCACAAGTACTTTCTCGGCTTGGTACAATCATCATTACCTTACGATTTCAGAACCATAAGAAAACATCTTCTTCATCAGAACAAAAGATCCGTTTCTTTTAGACAATTATACAAAAAAAAACTAGATTAAAACTATAAGACTATATATATACTACTACTCTTCCTTCAACATATGAGACGGAACAACATCTTGCAGAAGTCCATTATCTTTAACCAAAACTCGACTCTTCTTCACACGATTATCATCACCATACTCATTAGCGTGGCTATTAAGGTACTCGTTGACTCCTCCAAAACAAGACATGAGTTCTTGTTGCTGCTGTTGGTGATGGTATTGGACAAGCTGTTGGAACTGAGGAGAGATTAACGTGGAGCCATCAATAGGAAACCCAAAGCAACCATTACCGAGACTCGAAGCAGCTCCTGACGATCCGAAGAAACCTCCAGTGGAAATAGGACGAGACGTGAGTGGACTAATGTGAGTGTGTTGACCTTCGTAGGTTGTAACCACAGTGCTTGGATCTCTGAATGATCTCTCCACTCTCTTCTTCACGTTACATGAAGCCGTTGTGCAACGGTAGTAACTCCTGCAAACGAAACACCATTTACACAAAATCAACTTTGGTTCACAATTAAGTCTTTCTTTGGACACTGTAAACAGTAGTAAATTTAATTAGTAAACACTAACACCCAAACATTAAGAAACAATGGGACAGTGCTAGATCCAACAAATTAACATAGTGCATGTACCCAAGAGCAAATCAAAAAAGAAGAAACAAAACAACAAGGAAAAAGATTTGATTTTTCTTCTTGTTGTTGTAAAACTATGGTCAAAGGATATGGATATATTTGCTGATACCTGGGAAAAGGACTGTTTTTGACAGCTTTTTGACCATATTTTCGCCAGCGATAACCATCTTCGAGATGATCAACTTCACTCTTTGTCATGAATGCGACTCTTGCCTCTCTCTGTCTCTTCTGATTATTCTTCTTTGCTTTCAACCTGTTCATTAAAAATGCTTTCTTTAGGATACTTCTTTTTTTTTTTGTCTCTGAGACTTTTTATCGAACAGCTTCTGGACTCAACAAAAAAAAAAGTGAGAAATTTTAAGAACTCACTGTTTCTTAGTATGACTCTTCTCTTGTTGATCTTCACCTCCTTCTTCTTCATTGTCTTCTGTTTTCGGTTTCTCTTCATTTAGAGCCTCGCTTGAAGCAGACGAAATCGATGACGAGTTAGGAGTCGCCGGTGGGTTTATCAACAAATGATCCGAACACAAAGACTCCACCTTTGACGTCACTAATTGCTCTGACGGTGGAGCTTGAATGATACTTGAAGACAGCTTCGCCGATGGTTGCGTTTGCGTTTGCGGTTGAGACGTTTGGAGAAGGAAGGAATGAGGAGAAACAGTAGCAAAGTCTTGATGCTGCTGAGAACTTAATAACTCCATGAACCCTAAAGAATGCCTCTCCGCCGCCGCTAAATCTCCGAAATCCCAAACGCTTTGTGACGACGGGTAGTAAAAACTCGTCTTTGAGAAATCTGTAAACTCCATTGTTGTTCTTCTTCTTCTCTCGCTGAGCTTTACCGGAAACAATCTATCAAATGGCTTTAAAAACAGAGAAATCGCATCAAAACAGAGATCGAACACAAAGCAAATGTCAAAATCAAAAATACAAAAAGATCAATCCTTGTAAAGAAAGAGTTTTTAGGGTTCAAAGAGGAGAGATAGAGAGAGAAGAAAGATGAAATGTATGGCGTAAGAGAGGAAAGAGATAATAATGACTCAAGGATTTGATATTTGTCACCGCACTGTGTTAAATGGTGGTCCTTGATTTTTTTTTATTGACCGGCAATAGCAGGTTAAATATACAGTACGGATGGTTACAGACTTCCAGTAACCGGTTATATCACACGAAGGTTTTTTCAAAATACTGTAGTCATTGGTCAACGCGTAAGTCAGAGAAGACAGTGAACGCTTTCATACGTCCGGTTTTTGACTGGTTTAGTTAAACCGGTTTTTAGAGCTAGTGTGAAAGAAGAACGAAAATAAATAGTTGTTGGCTCAAATAAAGAAATTAAAATACAATAAAAAGGCTCTTGGTGTTGGTTCGTGTGCATGGGAATCCTCTTTTTAGTTTTTATTAATGTGAACACAAAAATTTGTTCATCTTTAAACAAAAAAAGAGACTTGTCCTTATTGTTTCCTAAATTGTTTCAATATATAGACTCAAGCCATGAGTCATGTGTGGGCGGTGAGACCGTTGTCCGTGAATCGTGATCAAGAATCATTTTTATGTCGAAATTTCGTAGTATTAATGTTTCGTTGTTATTAGACAAAATAATCAGTAGTAAATTTGTAAAGCGAAAAGAAAAATGTGATCGACACTACTTTTGATCAGGAAAGAAGCACGTATGAATCTAAAATCTTCGACGTTTTTATGAAAATAAATAATTTAAAGTGGTGGAGAATTAACATATATTAGTATCATATTTATATCGAAAAGGCCGAATTTAATGGACCGTGTTCACATCTTCTTTTTGTCTTTTGGAATGTTATTATGCGAAGAAAAATATCTGATAAAAAGCCTGCACCGCAGGTCTAATATTCTTCTTCTTCTTTCTGTTGGTGCTTGTGAACGAAGTAATACTTTAGTTTTTAATAATTAAGCGAAAGGAAAATTTGTCCAAAGAACGCAGAAAACTTGTAAAACTCTGGTTACAAAGCTATGACATATACATGTGTGTTGATTGTGTATATTTTTGTATTGAAATACGTGGAAACATATAGCAAGGTTATGATAATATTTAGTTCAGTTTGGGGCCACGAACATGTATACGTTGCAGGTTGCATATCACAAACTGTCTACTGTTAAATTTTATTCAATCAAACAAATCGGTTTCTCACATACTTACTACTAGGTAATACACAATATTCTTTCTACTTTCCTAATTACGTTAAGATTAGTGTTTTTTATACATTCGTAGCACCAATTATTGATGTAGGCGGATATACTATATAATTTGATAAATAAGATTATAGTACTACTCCATATGTTTAAAGGTTAGTGGACCCAAAGAAAATCGGAATAGATCAAAGTGAAGGGCCCGGATTAGTATAACTCCTGCATGCCTCATGGATCTTTTTTATAAACAGCGGTGATCCCGATGACTAAAGAAGAAAAGCTAAAGGTTAAACAAAGTCAAGATTTGAATTTCTCTTTTTGTTCTTTTTTTACCGATTTTCCTATATATAATTTGCTTTATCCTTTTTGAATTTGTTTACCTCGGCTTTGCGAAAACTAAATTTGTTTTTGATTTTGCGAAACAAAAAATAAGGAAAGAAGAAGCATGCACGTGTGGTGTACAAGAGTGAGTGGTGACCCACTCTCGTATAATTTGCTTGCAAACTTAGCTCTCCTTTTGCATGCTTCCATGATTTTGTTTCCCCCCTTTTTTTAGTAACCTATTTTAATTTAATTTTCTTCGACCGTATTTCATAATAATGTTTCAAGTTTACAGATATTACTAGTTACTACGACCTGACTATTATAGGATCAGTCCTAGTCAAAACATTTTTGGTTGTTTTTTTCGCCTAGTTTATTTCTTAATTTTGAAATTGGATAATAAAGAAAAGCGTCTCAATCAAAGGTCGGCCAAAAGACGCGCGGCTCGGTGTTGGCGTTGGTTTGCGGACGGGCATCAATGGTGGCGTATGTTTCTCTCTACGGACGTCTTTGTGCAAATATATTCTACACGTGTCCTCTTTTTGTCGGCTTATGGGTCCCATTAACTAAACTGTCCACGTGGCACTATCTCAAATTCAATGGCCCACGCTTCATCCTTCGTTACTCCCTCCTTCCCTTGCTGCCGTTAGATCGCGCGAGCAAGAAAGAAGCAAGTACATTAAAAAAAATAATTAATAATTAATAATTTTCTGTATACCACCAATATATTAACTAAATTGTCCCAATTCATCAAACAAACTTCACTATTTTTCTAAAGATGGATGAAAATTAATCAGAGGTCTTTTGAGATTTGATGGTTCAGTTCAGTCGTGAAATTACATTACTTAAAGAAAACTAGATTCAAAACAAAATAAATAGGTGTTAGAAAAGGTAGATTCGTATCACCGAACGATACAGAAAAAAAAAATATTATTCCACCAAAAAAAAAGAAAAAAATATATTAAATTTTTGACTACCCTAGGGTTGCTTCTTGGATACGTCTAGGATCTCAATAGCATAGTGGATTTTTTTTTTAAAGGAGAAACAAAATTATTTTATTTTTTAAAAAAGCGAGAAATCAGGATAATCAATGGTTAGAATAATAATAATTTCACTCCGGTCACGAGTCACAGGGTTCCGAGTCACCAGTCTTCCACTATATCACGTAATCCCGCGACGGTACTCAAAACATTTCAGTATTTTAGAGTATTGGGATATACAATAACATATCATATACAGTAAGTCAAATCTTCGAATTTTGAATTATAAAAGCCCATCAACCAACACTTTTTATATGAAAAAAACAATAGAACAAATAGAGACGATGTATAATACTCTAGTCATACCTAAGTCTTACTCATATTCATAGAACATCAGAATGTATTAGACTAAGTGACTATAGATATATAGTTTGAATTGCATGTGGATTCGTTTAATTGGTTGAGTTAGGTGATTAATTTGGACCATTTAAAAAGATAGAGAGTGTTCCCTAACAAGAGAAAACCTTCTAGAGGAGTTGACAAGGCATGAATCAAGGGATAATATTCACGTTGCTTCTTTCTTGGATACTTATGTCTCGTGATTAATTCACAAGTAGCAATCAATTCCCTAATTAAATGCCTTTTTGTTATTTTAATTGGAAAAAAAATCACTCAAACGCCACTCGTATCGCATGTGTTGACCCACTTAAGATTTCTTTCGCAATTCTAAAATGTTGTGTGGAAGAGTTAAAAACAAAATCGTTAAATAATAACCGTTGCGTTGGTATTTGCACATGGGTAAGTCAAAGTAAACGCATTTTGGGATCTTATTTTATTTATTAATCGCCGCATCAAACATAATACCGATTAATATAAATCCCTCCGATGGTAGCTAGTCATTAACTTATAGTCATTAATATCATTTACTAATATCTCTACATATAAATTTTTGTCTTCTACATATCGGACAACGATCCAGTTTAGTTTGATATTTTTTCTTATATGTAAAAAGGTTCAACGAATTTGAAATGTGTGGTAGCACTTATCCTCCTCCTAAATCGATTCCTACCTCTCTAATACGGTTAAAAAAAAAAAAAAAAAAA
>Ga0041059_1002144_pt1 | contig 15061 bp, 14 predicted proteins | sample AraColnosormetaG_FD_56232 | JGI IMG/M metagenome (GOLD analysis project Ga0041059, IMG submission 56232) | Arabidopsis roots microbial communities from North Carolina, USA - Col MF nosort | ecosystem: Host-associated > Plants > Roots > Unclassified | place: USA: North Carolina | collected...
TCTTCTTTTTCAATACNTTTTTTTTTTTTTTTCCAATACATTTCTAAAATTGTTCGTACGTATATATATTAATTATTTCAGTTAGTTTTTATTATTTAATATACCTTTTATACATACATATCTACTTTGAGTTTGTAATAATTTTGTCTATACAAAAAGATAAAAAGATAAGAAAAATTAACAGTCAAATTAGGGTTCAAATATGTTGTTGTTAGGGATCGATCCATATTTCTAGTAGCTAGTATAATCTTGTCCCTTACTTGTGGGATACATGTCATTATTATACTAATCGGAAAAACAATTGATTATCACGTACGTATATGCCCTTTTTTCCAAAATACGCAAGCCCATATCTTCGGTCTTTATATCCCGTTAACTTTTCTAAGGATTTTCAGAGAGGGTCTCCTTCTCGATCTCTACTCTCTAGTATGTTACACCAAAACGGAAAGATATATATATGCATACACTTATTCATTTATGTGACTTTCGTGACAGAAAATTAATGTTTTCTTTTTACATCTTATATTAAAATAAAGGAATTAGTACATACTATTAATTGGCACATTTTAACATATAGCTGGTGTCAAGGTCCTGACTGTGTTTAAAAACTATTATACAAGGTAAAATGATCAAAATATTTTAAGTTTTACACAAATTTTTCGTAACTTTTTTTAAAACTGAAAGCACTTTCAAGCACTGAGATGCACAAAAAAGGAGACAAAATGGAACATTGATCTCTGCAGGTCCAAAAAAAATATTATGATTTGGTTGTCATTAAATTTTTGATGCGTAATAATGGAAACGAAATTTATTCTCTAGGTTCAATTGTAAACATGGTCATTGTTTTTTGTAAACTATAATCTCAGTTTGTGTTGATGACAACTAATAATATTTATTTTCACTAATATAAATTCTTAGAAATACATGAGGCTTGTGTCAACCTAAAAAAGTTGCTTATCGAAATAGTAAGAAAATTAGAAAGTATGAGATGTTGATCACGTGATCGAGTGTGAGTCGAATTCGATCACCGAGTAAATGGGGCCCTCGTAACATTTATGTTACTCTAGAAATTATATTTAAATAATTCTAATGTTTTATTTAAGTTTACCCTTCTTCCTTAGTGCACCATCATTTCCTTTAAGTTTTCTTTGTCTCCATTCTCTCTGTCACTGTCTTTTCTCCACCAGAAAGGTATGAAGAAACAAAAGTTTTTCTTCTGAATTTTTTTCTTTTCTGTGCGATTTGTTGTTCTCAAATAGTGTTTTTGCCATAAAAAAGAACGAGGTTTTTGTGTCAAAAACACTTTTGATGTAAAAAAAAAACCCACTTTTTTTCTTACATAGATTTTCGTTCTTTTGGTTTGTTGATGTTTATTGGAGCAGTATAATGCTTTTGAAGTAGAGATTTTTGGTTGGCGGTGGAAGTTTGTGTTCTTTGAGGCATTTCGCAGTGCTTTGTGTCAAATCTAAGTGTTCATAAAAGGTTTCATACATGGAATTATAAAATAAACCCACTTTTTTTTTTTGCATAGATTTTCGTTCTTTAGGTTTGTTGATGTTTATTGGAACAGTATAATGCTTCTGAAGTAGAGATTTTTGGTTGGCGGTGGAAGTTTGTGTTCTTTGAGGCATTTCGCAGTGCTTTGTGTCAAATCTAAGTGTTCATAAAAGGTTTCATTCATGGAATTATAAAGACTAAGCATTAGGGTTTAATTACTAGTACTACATGTTGATAAAAGATAAGATAAGGAAGAGATCTATGTAATTTGCTTATTTGACAATCATTATTTTTTGCTTTCGCAAGGTAACTTGTTGATTGTAAAAATGTATAGATTTGATGGTATTCTTGACTCATCAGTAATATTCGTTCCTGTGAATTTGTTTGTTTAATTTTATCACTTTATGTATTTTGATTTTGCACTTTTTGACGCATGGTTTTGGATTTCTTTTCTTTTGTAGGAAATGGGGAAAAACGAGCCATCCATTGGTGGCAAACCTATAAGGCGCCAAAAGTACCTAATGAGATTAAGCGTGAAGCCGCAACTGCTAAGAAGAAAGGTCCAACTATCACACCGGTGACTCAAACTGATGACAATGGGGTTAGATCAAAACTATGTTACTTAAATTGCAATTCATATAAGATCGGTATATAAATTTAACTAACTGCTACTAACTAATTATTTTAATATATAGCTAATTATTTTAATATATAGATTTTAATACAAATATGTTAACATACCATAAAAAGTTTGTAAATTAAACTATGTTAGTTTGATTATTTAAATGGTTGTGTTTTATATATGTATACTCTATTTGAGTTCACTTTATATGTTAAGGAATTTGGAGATGGAAGCAAACTATCCAAAGATTACAGAGGTGTTCCAGAGATAGTTGATAAAGTCTTGAAGCAAAAATTTGGTAACTTTTTTGTTTTGATTAATGTGTACCAATATAGATTACAGAGTTATTATCTATAACTAATATCTATGGGTTGATAAAATTTAAATTGTGATTACCAATTGCAGAGATATGTTGGGCCATCGCATTGACACGTCTTCTGCAAGTCATTTACAATATAACTCAAGAGTACATAGCTGGCCGCCTAAGATTCGATCATGATGACCTCGTCGTGCATTTGAAGATGAAAAAAACTCGAGGCAAACGACCGGGGTCGATGAAACTTAAGAACCTTAAAGATGCTATTAATCACATAGCAGTTAAGGGGTTGCTAAAAAAAAGAGAATCGAAGTCGAAGGTACTACTTGTAATTCGAATATCACCTAGTACTTTGTTTTAAGATACACTTCTTTTTGGGTTTGTGACAAACTAATTAGTTTCATTTTTTATGACTTGAATGGAGGCTGGGAGCGATATTGGACATCATACCAAGTGGAACTTTTCCATGGAGAAATGTCCTTCAAAGGATTTCATCAAGTCCAAAGTTGATATCTCTCCGGTTGCCATAGCGTTTGATATAACTCACAATTTCCAGTTCATTGGCAATGTTAGTAAGAAGTCAAATGGATTGGTATATATGTCTCTCTGTGATACAAGTAATTACCTGGATCAACTAACTAAATTTTTTTTATTGCTTTCAGAGTATCTACAATGTAAGCGGCGTAGACATGGAAGATGGCGATGCAGGGGGACACGTAGTTCTCATTGTCGGCTATGGCTACACCAAAGAAAATAAACTATTCTTCTTGATTCAGAATAGTTGGGGAGAGGATTGGGGCGTGAAAGGTTTTGGGCGGATCTTCATAGATGACGAGTCCAAGACCACACTTGTTTATCCAGATGGCCCCGTCTAACTTAAGCAGACCTGGTTACTTGAGAGATTCGGTTCTTTTTTGTTTTTGTCTTCTTCCCTAACTGTTACTGGTAATGGGAACCAAGTATTTTCATTTTAAACGCACTTCTTTTGGCATTTTAAGCCTTGTTCACTAAAAACTCATTTCTTCTGGCATTTTGAGCCTTGTTCATTAAAATTCTCGTTTTATTTTGCTTAAATCATTTTAATTTTTTTCCCCCGATTATGTCACAGCTTATTGATTATAAAAATCTCCTACATCCACCTAACTATAAGTGAAGAAATTGATGAGATTAGCAATTAACCAACAACTTGGATACAATAGTGGGATCTGAAACGGAGTATGAATTGCCATAGAAGGTCTAACTCCTTTTAAAATAATTTAACCCAACCCCCACTACAAACAACATAAATCGAGTTCTGATCATAAAAGCTTGAGTACATAGGGCATTGAAAAAGAGATAAAATCGGTAACTACTTAGTCTTCCTGGTCTGGGCATTGGGAACGCCCAAGGACACCATCAACCCTGCAATTAGAAAAAGAGAACACATATCATTCGAGGAACTGTATCGAATATAGATTATAAGAATCAGATGATACTAATAAACACAAAGATTAAAGCCTCTAATAAGGATATTTCAAGAAAAGAGTGAATATAATAATCTGTGTCAACCATTACATACCATCCAATTAATTAGGAAGAAAAAATCAAGCACCAGAGCGAGCTGGTCTGCAAAAGATGGGGTGAATGTTTCTTTGCCATGCCTTGCGCTCAGCCTTAGCTTGATACTCCACAAGCTCTCCATGAGGAGATTCCTTAGCCATGAATGTAATATAAGCTTTGTATCCATAGCTCAATTGCACCGTCACCCTCACGATATGATCAAGCTTTAACGTCTTATTCTACAATAAAATAAACAAGTTTCATATAGCCTCTACTTATCGGGAAGATATAATGATGACACAAAAAAAAACTAAAAAGAGTAGTAGTAGTAGTAGTAGTAGTAGTAGTACTAGCCTCTACTTGGTTGTATTTGTCAATAGCCACATTGGCCATAATCTCCATGTAGTCACGCCCCGTCATGTTTGGCTTGAAGAAGGGGGCATCCAGATCGAGAGGGCGTATTCCGTAACAAACATGTTTAGGAAGCTTATCCACTTTGAAACCCTGTAACCACCGCACAAAGGTTCAAGCTTTATACCAAGATTGATGGAGAGCAGATCTAATTTTACGACAAACCTTGCTCTCGTGGTAATAGCGCGTGTATCGACGAAACTCCAATTCCTCATCATCCTCAGGAGGCTCATCAGGCGACTCGTAGTCTGAGCCTTCGAAACTATCGAAACCCCAAACCTGGTCATCGCTTTCACTGTTTCTCTCCTCTTCCTCGCATCCTTCATCGGAATCCGCCGGCTCAATCGTTTCGGCCTTGCGTTTCAAAGAGAGATCTGCGTCCATCACCTCGGGCTCAACCGTATCGACATCACTGGATTTGGGATCCATTTTTTCCCCAATTTCAAAAACCCTAGAAATTCTGAAAAACTAGTTTGAGAAGAAGAAAAGTTTCGTGGTGGAATGAATGATTGGCTAACCCTTAGTAAAAAGATTTGGTTGGCCCACCAAATCAATAGAAAATTTAATTGTTGGGCTAAGTAAATTAACATTCTATTTTGTACCAATAAATAAAAAAACAACCTATGACTATAACAAGAGCGATGGAAAAACGACAACACTTGTGAGGTTAGCGATCATGTTTACGATTTAGATTTTGTAAGCTATCATATCCACTTAGATGTAGCTTTTTCGAGTTATAGATGGCATATGTACTACTAGACACTGTTAACAACATCGAAATTAAACCCACAAACATAGCTGATAAAACGATAGATCATAGCAAAAAAAATATCAAGTTCATTTTGTAGATATCCTTCCAACGTGATCGAAAGTATATTGACATTATGTTAAAGTTCAAGTTATTCTTTCAATTTTGTGTGGTGATCATATTTTAAAATACTTTCAAATCATGTCCAATTGACCAACGATGATATAACTTTTTTAATAACAAAATTTAAGTATAAATTAAATACTTGAAAACAGAAAAAAAAATATAAATAAGAAAAATTGAAAAAATATATATATTCAATTGCTTGTGTATTAAAATGCTTTGTTTTGTCGTTTTACGTAAAATCGCAATTACACATTACATTTTATCATTTTTTTTATTTTTTTTGACAGCCATTACATTTTATTGTTTTGTTGTTTAGTTTCCGTAAAAATAAGAATGGCAATTTGAAATTATTAACCAGACCAGTGTGTCAGTGTGGAATGTAAAAGTAACGGTTAGATTTTGAAGGCTAATAAATCATCCATTTCTAATTAATGTTATGTATTGTATAGGGCATCTACACATTCTTGTTGGATCTTTGAAACTACAAGTAATACAATCATTCAATTTCTAAACACTTTCGTTGTATGGCATGCATATATTAAAATATCATTTTATGCATATACTACGAAATCTTTAAATGATTTTAGTACAAGCATGCATGTCTTAGAATTTATAGGGAAAAAAAAAACTGAATTACTTTCTATTCGAATTATAGTATCAATTGAGTAAGAGATGTTGATCACGTGATGTAGTGTGAGCTGGTCAATCATCATCAAGTAATGGAGCCCACAAAAAGATTTTTGTCACTTAATAATATTCAACCTGTTCAAAAACACATGCGGAAAAACGAGTTGCTCAAGGTTAAAACCTCATAAAACGACTAAGGTATATTTCAACACAATTTTTTTTGAAAATGTATTGAAGTTCATTTCTCATATATATACATAAACAAAAAAAAATACATAATTTTTATTTTATTAAACAAATTATTACATAATTTTATATGATCAATCTATCTACTACACTAATAAAAATCCACGTGTCATAATTTCATGTAATATATTGTCAGTTTAATCTTATCTAGTAACATAACTTTAAATATAATCTTATCTATAGAAAAGATAGTATTATTTATTAATTAATGATGATATGATTAACCATATGAAATTATGACACGTGACTTAATTTTAAATGAACAACACTAAAATCACAAAAACACATGTGGTTCCATGAATATTTAGCCTTAAATTTTATATTACTTTGATTCATGATTTTCGAAGAAGAAAAGGATCAACAACATGGTGGATAGAGAAGATGAGCAAGAAAACGTAGAGAACCAATGCAACTAAACCGGCGATTAGAGCTCCGGTTATCTGATCGCAAAATCTCGGAACTTGACCGCATATTGGCAACCATCCTGCGTTTGCGTTTCCTCTTTTTCCCACTTGGGCCACTGCCACTGCCGCTGATAAGCTTGACGTCAGCAGCATTGTCACCATCTTCACGATTAATTTAGCATTTACAAATACATAATGATTAAACACATATTCAAAATATAGACAAATTTAGAAGTATCATGATTCAAATCAATTTTGTAATTTCCTGGAATGTTTATATCTAAATTGTTATATATATATATATATATATTTTTGAACTGTCAAGATAGAAAGAAGTTGAATGTAATTAAAGAGGTAATATAATTAATTACCAGGTCCAACACAACTACGAACTTCCATAATAAACTCTCCTTTGGAAGAAACAGAACGAGAAAGCTATAAACGGTCACAATCGCATTTGCGATCACAAAGTACCTGCCACACATGCGAATGCAATAACATATCATTAGAATACATATACACTTCTCTAAATACTCTAATAAAACACGTCAAATAGAAAGAAAAGAAAAATTCTCACTTAAACGCAGCCAAATCGCTATACTTAGCCACTAGGGAGATGACAAAGAAGGAAGATCTTTCACGGCTGGTGATCATTGCGATAACCGCTCCTAACGCGGCACAAAATGCCGCAAATCGCAGTACCAACCCACCCAATCTCTGCGTTAACTTCACCATCAGTTTAGTTTCTTGGATCTCCAAAGAGTTTAAAACTGTAGAATTTAACTATGGAAGAGAAAAGGAGAGGGAGAGAGAGAGAGAGATAATTAAGAAAACAAAATCACGAAATATAAACCAAAGTAAAATGAATATGTTATTCAAGTGTTGGATGGGTTGGTTGGGTTTTCTTCAACTGTCTCCACCGGTCATGCAATATTTATCTTTTTGTTTCAAGATATTAAAAAAGCCAAAGAATAATGAAAACTAAATTTTTAGTAAAACCATAGACGTTTTTCAAGCTAATATTCTTTAATTATTATAGATTAATAATATGTCGGTATTACTCAAATTTCATTTGTTAAAGAGATAATTCCTAATTTGATGACATAATAAAATGAACAAAAAATCTGTTTTGAAGCGTTGTCCTAACTTAGGTGTACGGTGTGTAACCCTCTGGGTTTAGTCTGTAGTTAATGTATTAATGATTAGCTTTGCTCGTTTTAAAAGAAGAAGAAATAATATTGAGTTTGTAGTCTTTAAACATGTGGGGCTACAGAAACTGGCTCAAAAAGGTTACAAAAATTTAGGTGTTTGCATCAACAATTTTAGAACTCACTTGACCCAAGACCTGATCTTTGTTTCTGATGTTATCAAATCTCAGCTACCTCTTTGCTTCCGTTGATCCTCATTGATGATGCGTTCATTACATAGTTGTGAGTTGTGACAATAGAATCCCAACTGGTTCTGTTGTTAGCACATGCTGATGGTGTTTCTGCCTTTACGAGTTATTGACCTGCCCATTCTTAAGCGGCGACCTGTTAGTGAGTCCAGTAGTATGACCAAAGCTTCCTCGACTGCATCAGCTTGTTTGTCTAACTCGTAGCTGCTTAACTGTGGGAGAAGGCTAAGCTCAGATAGGAGTCCAATTGCTGCTGCAGCCGTGCAGGTCCGGTCCCATGATGGTTGTGGCCTGTACGTCAGAGATCAAATGAGGAAGGAAGGGCACTATTTTGGCAGACAGAGACTGGACCAGGAACATGAGAAATAAAGACTATTTTTACCGGAGTTTGTGCATTGCGGATGCACCGGTTGCAAGAGATATACAAGGAAGATCTTCGTCTCCCCATACTGACTTTGCATGATCCTACAGATGAGTTTAGAGTTTAAGCATATTTTCGTGTAGTTCTTTAGAGAAAGGGGGAAAAGATGAAATCCATGTGAGATATGATCAGCCTGTACCTTTAAACGCTTGAGCATTGCAGCAGAATTGTTCCACGTGCCATCAAGCAAAATGAAATGCAGAGTTTTATCCTCATCTGTCTGGGAAATATAGAAAGTGTAGAGTTTCACTCTATATCCTTCCACAACCTTATCTAATATTTTTCTGTTTGAAATAAGTAACGATAGAAGAACAGAGAGTCCATAGTCAAAACATTGCAATCTTTACCGTGGATGATACATGATTCTCTGAAGCCGAACTACCAAAAGCGTCTTTAACCGAGAAAGTTACTTCCGAGTTGTGGTTGGGATAGAGGCAACGGACTTGGCTTTTTCCTGAGCATCCATCAGAACAAAAAGACAAGATTTTTAGCAAAATCATGGAGTGACATCTATGTAAGATTAAACAAATGCATCTACACTAAGACTTAGAAGAATCAACAACCTGCACGCTTGAATTCATTCCACATGATCTCTTCGTCTTCAGCTATTCCAAAGACGCAGAGTGTAGCTGATTGGACGCCAAATATCTGCCACAACAGCTTCCCTGTGTTGTTCTGGCGTAGAAAATCCTGCCAACAGCTAAACAGCATATCAATACATAGGAATTGGCGATTGGAATAGCTAAAACTAGTGGGTACAATACTAACCCTAGGATGCATATACAGCCAAAAACGTATCCGTTTCCATAAACCACATGGCTTAACATATGAACACATGCAATCCTCCATAGCAAGCCAACACTGCATATTCAGAAATGTTTCATCTTTAGGTATTGAGTTGTTTATTCATGGCAAAATACAACAATTCAAGAAGAGTAAATGAAGTACCTTCTGGCATAAATAACCCCTGCTCCCAAGCAGCCGACAAGCAACCTGTCGAGCAGAAAAAAAACGAAACTTTTTCTCCGGGTCATCTAATGCTTCATATGTAGCCCTATGCTTCTTATCTTCGTATGCACCAAACGGTCCCTGTGATAGTTGTCACACAAGTAGAAGTATTATAACCTCACTATAACATTTAAGAGCTCAAAACATCAAGTCAGAAACCACTGGCACATAGCACCACATACGTAACCATAGCTCAAATATCTAACTTAGGTTACTAGTTTGAACACAAAAATTACAAAACCAGATTCATAGTTATCCAATAGAAAGCACTAAACAATCCAAGCATAAAACGATTGAAAGGAAACAAGCAACGAGGTTTCATTATCATGATAGTCATCGGCATTTACCTGTAACTTGCCACCATTACCACCAAAATCTATCGGAGAATCCAATTTGCACTCCAGAACTTTCAAATCATCCACAATCTGTTTGACCGCGGATGGAAATGGAGACACCGGACCCCATTTCCGCCACTCCTCTACCGAGATGATTCCTTCATCGCAAACGTCGAATTCCCTCGTATGAGAACGCAAAATCGAGGAAGTCATAAGCAATCTCTGGCCAACAGCTACGAGATTACGGCGGTGAAACAGTAGCGACGGAGAGAAATCGGCTACGGATGCTCCAGCGATACAACGCATCGTTTTTACTGTTTGGGCTTCTCGAGGAATAATAATTTAATTTTACGGGGTAAGTGAATACTATTGGGCTTTAATGAAACTAAGGCCCAGTGAGCTTTAACCTTGATTGATACACTTCAAGTTAATTGGTTCGATAATTTTTTGTTTTTCCGAAAACGAGAAATATTAATGGGCTTTAATGAAACTGCGGCCCAATAGTCTTAGAGCTTGAATAATAGGGAATTTATTTAATCGGATAAAATTAAACAATAGTAGCTCTAAAGAAAAAAGGATTCCTAAAAAATCAGTCACTCCTCTTAATCTTCTCCTATCTCTCATTTTCGTGGGTTTTGTTTTTGTTATCTTCTTCGTTTGGATATTATTACATTTGGGACTCAAGAAGAAATCGAATCTATCGTGTGTGTAGATTGCTTCTCTCTATCTCTTCTCTCGCTACACAACAATGGCTGCTTACACGTGTACTTCCCGTCCGCCGATTTCTATCCGGTCAGAGATGAGAATCGCTTCCTCGCCGACGGGTTCCTTCTCTACTCGACAGATGTTCTCTGTGTTGCCGGAATCGAGCGGATTGAGGACTCGCGTTTCTCTATCTTCACTCTCGAAGAATTCTAGGGTTTCCCGATTACGACGAGGCGTTATCTGTGAAGCTCAGGACACTGCTACAGGAAGTATGTTCTCTCGTCTTTGTAAATCAATGCTATTTCTCGATTATGCGTTTTGTTTCTGGGAATTCTTATGGGTTAACTCTAATGGGGCTCTCTCTTAGTGTCTATGAAATGACTTCCATGTTCAAGTAGTGAAATTGGAAGACAACTAGAAAAAGGTTTCTTCGGATTTGAACCTCTTTGTCATGTTATTTATGCACATATGTATTAGGATCTCTAAGTATCTATCTATAGAAACTCAAGATGCTTGTTTGTTGGATTTGTTATCCCTTCATTCATAATTCTACACTCATGGTGAGTCATTAATCTTGGTTTTTTTTTGCTATATGATCCATGCAGTTCCAGTGGTCAACGATTCAACATGGGACTCTCTAGTTCTCAAGGCTGATGAGCCTGTGTTTGTCGACTTTTGGGCACCATGGTGTGGACCCTGCAAAATGATTGATCCCATTGTCAACGAACTCGCGCAAAAGTACGCCGGCCAGTTCAAGTTCTACAAACTTAACACTGATGAGTCTCCTGCAACCCCTGGCCAGTATGGTGTTAGAAGCATCCCAACTATCATGATCTTTGTCAATGGTGAGAAGAAGGATACAATCATCGGTGCTGTCTCTAAAGACACTTTAGCAACCAGCATCAACAAATTCTTGTAATGAACTACTAGTCACTGTTCTCTTTTCTCTGTATCTCTCGACTCTCTACCTTTTACCTATCTACTCATCACTGTTCATCTAGACTTGTATGATAATATGATGTCTCAGGTTTTCAGAATTTGAAGTCTACGAAAACATTTTATTATTGTTACCAATTTACACGGTTAGAACTTTGAAGAGGCCTGGTCGTAGGGGCTAAAATTCTAATCTCTAACTAACAACATTGAATACAATTGCAAAACTGAGATAAGGTCAGAGCATTTACACGCACAAACTTACAAAACTTTGTGATGACAAAAAGGTCTGATCTTTAGAAGAACCTTAAGGATACTGTTCTAATGTCGGATTACCGAAAACATTGAATAACATTGCGTAACTGAGACAAGGTCAAAGCATTACACACAAACTTACAAAACCTTGTGATGATAAAAGTTTGATCTTTTGAACCTTACGGATGTTGTTTAGAACTAGAATAAAAGCGACGCTAATCCTCTTCACGTCATCAAGAGAATATATCTCTCACATTTATATCTCTACATAACCTAAGAAGTAATTCAATCTACCCAGTACTGCGCATAGATTCTCTCTCTGTTCGAATCTGTCTCTCTGCTTCAAGTAATTCTCACTTTTTCTTATGCTGCATTAATTTAAAGTTATTTAGGTGGATGTTTATGTCGTCTAATATTCCTGAAGTTTTAGGATTATCAAATCTTACTTATTCTTTTTGATCAGGAGATTTTAAAGTGAAAGTAGCACTGAACAAGAGTATGAAGTGTGACAGTAAATCTGAAACAGTAAGCTCCTCGTCCACATCTGGCTCCCTTTCAGATCCAGATCAGTGGACTATTTTCAAAGACAAGGATGAATCTGAGATTATGAATCCAGCGATTTTGTGTGCTGTAAGAGCAGGTGACAAAGTCTCCCTCCTGAAAAGGATAAACGATGACGTAAAGGTCACTCAACGACTCGTAGACAATCAAGGGAATTCAATACTTCATATTGCTGCTGCTTTGGGTCATGTCCATATAGTGGAGTTTATAATCTCTACATTCCCAAATCTTCTACAAAATGTGAATCTGATGGGTGAGACAACTCTTCATGTTGCAGCCAGAGCAGGCAGTCTCAATATTGTTGAGATTCTTGTTCGATTCATTACAGAGTCTTCTTCCTATGATGCGTTTATTGCCGCTAAAAGCAAGAACGGAGATACTGCACTACATGCCGCGTTGAAAGGAAAACATGTAGAGGTGGCTTTCTGCCTAGTAAGTGTGAAGCATGATGTATCATTTGATAAGAACAATGATGAAGCATCTCCATTATACATGGCTGTAGAAGCTGGATATCACGAGCTCGTGCTTAAAATGCTTGAATCTTCATCTTCCCCATCTATACTAGCTTCGATGTTCAGTGGAAAATCTGTTATACATGCAGCAATGAAGGCCAATAGAAGAGGTTTGTTTCTATGTTTGTTCAACCTTGTACGCCAAGTGTTCTTTATATGTTTTAATTATTTCTTGGTCATTGCTTTGACAGATATCCTAGGTATTGTTCTTAGACAAGATCCAGGACTTATTGAATTACGCAACGAAGAAGGAAGGACATGTCTTTCCTATGGAGCATCAATGGGATGTTATGAGGGAATTCGCTATATACTAGCAGAGTTTGACAAAGCAGCTTCAAGCCTTTGTTATGTCGCTGATGATGATGGCTTCACTCCTATTCATATGGCGGCAAAGGAAGGACATGTCAGAATCATTAAGGAGTTTCTTAAACACTGTCCTGACTCAAGAGAGCTACTTAACAATCAATGTCAGAATATCTTTCACGTTGCTGCCATAGCTGGTAAGTCGAAAGTTGTCAAGTATCTTTTAAAACTTGATGAAGGGAAAAGAATGATGAATGAACAAGATATCAATGGGAATACACCGTTACACCTAGCCACTAAACACAGATACCCGATAGTTGTGAATATGCTTACATGGAACGATGGGATTAACCTCAGAGCACTCAACAATGAAGGCTTTACAGCTTTAGATATTGCTGAGACGATGAAGGACAATAACGCTTACGTACTTTACAAGGTATGTCAAATTTGAAGATTCATGTAGTTAATGATAAAGTCTCATGTAACTTTTTTTATTGGTTTACAGAGATTGATTTGGATGGCTTTGGTATCTGCTGGAGCACCACATGGCCCAAACCTGATTCCCTTGACTGTGTCACAGAGTAGCAAACAAAGTCCAGAAAGATACAAGGATAGTGTCAATACTCTTATGGTGACTGCAACACTCGTAGCAACCGTGACCTTCGCTGCAGGTTTGACATTACCCGGTGGTTACATGAGTTCTGCTCCACATTTAGGCATGGCTGCATTGGTCAATAAGTTGAATTTTAAGGTATTTCTGTTGTTGAACAACATTGCAATGTGCACTTCTGTGGTAACTGTAATGGCTCTAATATGGGCACAACTGGGTGATGCACTTCTGACAAAGAAAGCTTTTCGACTAGCTTTACCACTTCTGTTAACAGCTGTTGTATCAATGATGATGGCATCTGTGGCTGGACTTACTCTTGTGGTGAGCGATCTCCCATGGCTTTCCCATCTTGTATTAGCCATAGATTCAGCCTTCTTGGTATTCCTGATGCTACTTATCATTCCTTACGCTTTCTCGTCTACAAGACATGGCTTTCTCAGACATATCTTCTACTTTCCTTATTTCTTGATGCTTTTGGTTGTTAGCGAAGGCAGCAACAACATGGATGGTTAAAGAATGCTCTGTTCTGTTCTATTCTGCTCTGTTTTGTATCATGGATGATGGATGGTTAGTGTTCTGTTTGTTTTTAACAGTTTTTGTATCTCACGAGTTTGTAATTGTGGTTTTACTAAGTAACCACAAAAATTGGTACAGAGACAAATATGACCGTTGGCTGTTGCAAAGAGCTCACATGCATGATCCCGACTTTGCTCCTCTCGCTTTCAAGGCCAAATTCTCTGTTTCAAAAATAAGAAACCTCAAATAATTTGTCTTGATAAATTGTTGTTACGCAGTAAGATACAAATATGACCGTTGTGAGGAAATTTCCTTTTCTTTTTTTGCAGCCTAATTAAAATTTCCTTTTTCTTAACCTAGTCGAAAACAAAAAGGAAACAATAGAAATTTCCTTTTTTCTATTGAACAACGTTTGCTTATAAATACTCTTCTTCCTTGTAAAATAACTAATTCTTCATTCATCTTCTTCTTCTTCTTCTTCTGCAAAACGAAAACAAAAGAAACCATCTTTCATTTCTATTTTTCTTCGGAGGATCTATGGATCGATTGGATTTTGACTCAGTCGGTACGTGTTATCTGAAACTATTTTGGTGTGAATCTCTTTTGCTTTTAATTGTGAGTTTCGTTGTTCTGTTTAATCTTTAATAGGGTTTGTTTTGGATTATGTTTATCTTTGATGGTTTGAAGTTTAAGAAGATTTAGAACAATAAACGTCGTCGGCGTTTGATTCCAGTCATCGCCGGAGAGAACAAGGCCCAATCGTCGTTTACAATCACCGTTCTTCCTTGTCCAATTCCATTAGGGCTAGGGATGATGCAGTAACACCAATCTCATAAAGTCATAGTCCTCTCTTTCTTGACCTGTAACGGTAAGTAATTTCCAAAATCCTCTATGCTTTTCTCTTTTTTTTTTTTTGTCTACTGTCTCTAAATTTAGCCCTAAACCAAATATTCACTCCTTTCTTCGTTTT
>Ga0041059_1002145_pt1 | contig 15054 bp, 12 predicted proteins | sample AraColnosormetaG_FD_56232 | JGI IMG/M metagenome (GOLD analysis project Ga0041059, IMG submission 56232) | Arabidopsis roots microbial communities from North Carolina, USA - Col MF nosort | ecosystem: Host-associated > Plants > Roots > Unclassified | place: USA: North Carolina | collected...
ATGTTAGACTTTGGTTTCTTGAAAGTAAAANANAAGGAAAAAAAAAAAAAAAATCGTTTTTTTTTTGTTTTTTGTGTAATAATCACTTTGTTACGTCGATTTTTGTTACACTCAGAATTGTATTATAGGGACCAAGTGGTTCGGCTATTTTCTAAGTTGGTCGGTGATATGTATTTAGTTAGAATTTGGATTATATAAACCGATGGTATGATAAAGTTAAGATCTGATTATGACTTTTTGGATGTTATGTACGGTACATTGTACCTATAAGATGGTTAATGGTGTGCTACAAAATTCGACCAAATTCAATTATCCGCGAGAAAGTGAATTCTTTTTCGAATTGAAGACTTCTGACTATATTATCAAGATGACTTTTATTTTCATGTCTACAACGTCATTTTCAGCTTCATCCTTTGTTGTCGTCGCTGGATTGAAGAATAACTTAAACATAAATACGTAAGCTTTATTGATATTATTGATTGATTGGCAACAACAAATCAAACACGATGAATGAGAAATATATGTACAATTGCATGTAATGTATTTTTTTCGTAATGTAACTTATTAAGCGCAATGTGTGTTTTCGAAAACGTAAGCTATAAAAACTGCAACGAAATAATCAATAGGATCAAAGATATTCTCCTTTGGAAAAATTCAAAATTTCGAAAAAGTGTGCGATATTTCGACTTATGTGCTATAAGTTGTAACGAATCTCCGTTTATTGTAGATATATACCATTTTTCGACATTATATGTTATAGATTATGTTGTTATATCATTGCTCTACTAGCTAGTACTATGATTTTTCTTCCTTACACCTCTTAAACAAATCAATTTGGTGTGTTAACACTTGGTGATTTGCTAGAATCTGTTAGAATAGACATGAATAATACATAACAGCCATCATATCGAATGGGCGTGTTATGATTCATTACAACTAGAATAATACACGTTAAAGATTGGTTAATTCACTCAAATGGCGGTTTTGAGTTAGAAGTCCAAAACTTATTATGATTTATAATCAATTAATCAAACTAATTTAGTAAAACAATGAGACGTTCATTTTTAGAGTGCTACTTCTTATTTTCAATAAAACCCTCGACATTCGTTTTAGTATCTCAAACAAACAAATAATTTATGTCTGTCGCAATCATGTTATACGAATAATTCTTCTTTCAATCTTAAAATAAATAAAAATTCAACGAACTTAACCTCCCACGGTTTCGTCAACAATTTTTATCAAACAAAAAAAAGAATGGTGTGTCAACAATGCATGTACTCGAACCTTTTTGCTTCCTTCAATGTATTCAGCCACTTTTGTCAACTTTTAACTCTCACTTTCATTGCATTCAGACAATTATATATATTCTTTGCTTTCCTTTTGAAACCTCACCACTGTCACCAGCATTTGCATTTATTTTTCTGACAACTTGTAAAATTATGACGCAACAAGTGATCATCATAATATACATATGTATCAAAATATCAAGTAACCAAGACCATAACATAGAATTTCAAGTGCATGACACAAAACTATTGCTTAGAGGTTTTTGTTTGGAAAACTAAATATTCCGTTAGTTTTGTGTTGGACGTTTTGGGTGTGATTGGTAACATGAGTTACCATGTGTTACGACGTGTACATATATCACCGTTATTGACACATTAATATTAAAATGAACTTGAAAATAAGATAAATCTTATGAATTTTATCTAGAAAGAGTCTCATACTCTCATGGAAAGTTGAATTCTTTAATTATCAATATTAATAATAATTTAAATATAAATGATGTTTTTATATATAATAAACCATATTCAAAAGTATATATATAAAATCACATGTACATATAACTCTGAATATATCTTACAATATACACTATTTCAAATTTTTAGTAGATATAAAACAAAAGTTTTTACTTTTTTTTTTCATTTCTTAAATTACGTTAGAAAATTTAGTTTTCTATCACTTTATGGAAACGTAATTAGAAGCTTGGAGTGAAAAAAAAAAACATAATGAATGTTGAGAAAAAAACACAAATATTTAATGGTGTTTTTTCATAATTAATATTAAATAGTGTTTTAAGAAGAAAATCCAAAAAATTATCATATCCACCACACTATTAAATATGTCAAACGAAACACAAATCAAAAGCTAAGATCTTTTGAAAAGACATCTAAAATATACAATTAACATTGGATTTGGACTATGTTATCCATCATCCCCTACATCATTAAAAATACATGTTACTATATACGCAACACTTGCTCTTAATCCTCAAATAAACTATTGCCCATGTTGCTACTAGTGGATCATCCTTTTTAAAAATCGACATCTCTCAAATGTTTTTGTCAACAATGCATGTATTCTCTTCCTTCAATGTATTCAGTCTTTTTCGTCAAACCACATTTCAAAACTTTACGAATTTATTTTTATAATAATGTTTTTGATATGTTTCATTATAAATTAAAAATATGATGACAATTGGGTTCGGTGTGGGAACAAAGAAGGTGGAGAAGAAATCCGACTTTTTCGCGTGTATACATTGAACTTAAGAGTTTTTATCCTCTACATCAACTTCCACCGTACACCTCTCTCACCATTAAAGACGTTTCTCATTTTCTTCCTTGTTCTTCTCAATATCACAAACATTTCTTCTGTAAAAATCTTCTCTTTTTGCCCTAATCTTCTAGGGTTCTTCTTCTTTTCATGAATCTTAGTCTTCGATCTCTTCAAATCTTCGTCTTTCTTCTTCAAATCTTCTTCGAATTATGTCTGGAATCTTCAGATTTAGTGGTATGCTTCTCAATTTTAGATTTGTTGTTGTGATTTGATAAGGAACTTGTGGTTAGGTTTCTAGGGTTTGATCTGATTTAGTCTCATTTCGTTGATGTTGCTATGTTATGTTACATTAGGGTTTGTTCTTTGAGTGTTCTTATGTTGTGACTTGTTTGATTATATATAGGTGATGAAGATTGTTTACTTGGGGGATCGATGTATCTATCACCAGGGAGCTGTCCCGGTGTATATTACCCAGCGCGTAAGAGGTTACGTGTTGCTGCGACGTCGTTTTACAGCGGTTTTGAGGAGAAGCAAACTTCAATCGATGTATTGCCTGAAGAGTGTTTATTTGAGATTCTAAGACGTTTACCTTCTGGACAAGAGAGGAGTGCTTGCGCTTGTGTTTCCAAGCATTGGCTTAATCTTTTGAGTAGTATCAGTAGGAGTGAAGTGAATGAGTCATCAGTTCAAGATGTGGAGGAGGGTGAAGGGTTTTTGTCTAGGAGTTTGGAGGGGAAGAAGGCGACGGATTTGAGGTTGGCGGCGATTGCGGTTGGGACGTCGAGTCGTGGTGGGTTGGGGAAGCTTCAGATTCGTGGGAGTGGGTTTGAGAGTAAGGTGACTGATGTTGGTCTTGGTGCTGTTGCTCATGGTTGTCCATCTCTTAGGATTGTTTCTTTATGGAACTTGCCTGCTGTTAGTGATTTGGGTTTGTCTGAGATCGCACGGTCATGCCCGATGATTGAAAAACTTGACCTTTCACGGTGTCCTGGAATAACTGACAGTGGATTGGTTGCTATTGCTGAGAACTGTGTGAATCTGAGTGATCTGACGATTGATTCTTGCTCTGGTGTTGGGAATGAGGGTTTAAGGGCTATTGCAAGACGTTGTGTCAATCTGAGATCTATCTCTATCAGGAGCTGCCCACGTATTGGTGATCAAGGTGTTGCCTTCCTCTTGGCTCAAGCTGGTTCTTACTTGACGAAAGTGAAACTCCAGATGCTGAACGTATCTGGTTTGTCTCTTGCTGTTATTGGTCACTACGGAGCAGCTGTTACTGATCTTGTGCTTCATGGACTTCAAGGTGTGAATGAGAAAGGCTTCTGGGTTATGGGAAATGCAAAAGGGTTGAAGAAACTGAAGTCCCTCTCAGTAATGTCGTGCAGAGGTATGACCGATGTTGGGCTCGAAGCTGTTGGAAATGGTTGCCCTGATCTGAAGCATGTCTCTCTGAACAAATGCTTGCTTGTTTCTGGTAAAGGACTTGTCGCTTTGGCCAAATCTGCATTGTCACTTGAAAGTTTGAAACTTGAAGAATGCCACAGGATCAACCAGTTTGGTCTTATGGGTTTTCTCATGAACTGTGGCTCAAAGTTGAAAGCTTTCTCTTTGGCAAACTGTCTGGGCATCAGTGACTTCAACTCAGAATCCTCTCTGCCATCACCCAGTTGCAGCTCTTTACGTTCTCTGTCAATCCGATGCTGCCCTGGGTTTGGGGATGCAAGTCTCGCTTTCTTGGGAAAGTTCTGTCATCAGCTTCAGGATGTTGAACTCTGTGGACTAAACGGAGTGACAGATGCAGGTGTGCGCGAGTTGCTACAGAGCAACAATGTTGGTCTAGTGAAGGTGAACCTGAGCGAATGTATCAATGTTTCAGACAACACAGTCTCTGCAATTTCTGTTTGCCACGGACGCACATTGGAGTCTCTTAACCTTGACGGCTGCAAGAACATCACAAACGCAAGCCTTGTCGCAGTAGCCAAGAACTGCTACTCAGTCAATGACCTTGACATCTCAAATACTTTGGTCTCAGATCACGGAATCAAGGCCTTGGCATCTTCTCCTAACCATCTGAATCTTCAGGTTCTTTCCATTGGCGGCTGCTCCTCAATTACAGACAAAAGCAAGGCATGCATACAAAAACTCGGCCGCACGCTTTTGGGATTAAACATCCAACGTTGTGGCAGAATCAGCAGCAGCACTGTGGATACTCTTCTCGAAAATCTATGGAGGTGCGATATACTCTACTAAATTCCCACTTTTTCTACAAAACCTTAGTATCATCATCATCAGTCCAAGTCTTTTTCCTAGGTTTTGGTCGCTAAAACCCATAGATTCCACCTAGAACTTAGTTTCTTTCTCAGGACACTGCAGTTGTTTTTTAAAATTTTTGGCAGGTTCCTTCTAAACAAAGGAGCCTGTTTCTACAACTGTTAGTGTTTTTGTGAAGCCTGTCACTGAGTTCTGGTAATCTAGTTTAGGGTTTAGTCTTGACCGTCTTTTTGGAGTTGTTGTCTCTCTATGTTCAGTAAAGTTCTTGTAGAAGTCATTTGTTCTTTGGTTTAGGTTCGTGATAGTGCCTTTTATCTTCTTCCACTGTAGAGCTTTTGGCAATGGCGGTGTAACTTCTTAATCCGCCATTACAACTCTTCGGAGTTGTTTTTTTGTGTGTTATGTATCTGCCAAAAGCTCTGTTTTTTCCCACTTTTTTGTTTAAGGCACTATCTTGTACTTATGAATCATTGTAACTTTGTACTCTCTATTATAAAGCTTTCACTGAACATAATTACTACCCTTTGTAATAGAACTTGATCCTTACATAATTGGATCATTTTGTTGTGTGATTACAAAATCTTACGAATAACAAAAATTGGACCAAAGTCAATCGTCTCTCCAAGTATCTCTCAAAGAGTAATAAGCTCTGTCATTACCAAACCCAAGAAGCTCTTTTAAACCGAAAGCAAAGCAGCAACCATGTACAGTGGATAGACAAGACCTGTTGCTTTCATTTGAAGAAGTTTCCATGTCATCATCTTTGTACATCACTAAACCTCCTCTCTCAAGATCATCCCAAGAGTCATCAATCTCTTCAATCCTATTCAATACTTCATCTCCATCCTTTGGCAATACCCTCTCTCTGCACTCGTTTAAAAATCGTTTATTTGGAATGATACATCAATGTGTTTCCATTAAAGGAAAGAATGAGACTTACAAATTCTTTTGTTTGGATTTCCTAGAATATCCCTTGCTCAATACCGCATTGCCGGATACATGGTTTTTGAACCTAACCTGAAACATGTATGTAACAAAGTCTTGTTTATTTACCCAATATTGTATATCATTCATGAAATGAGATTAAAAGTTTGGCTATAAAACCTCATCACCGTCCTTCATCCCATAATTTCCGATGCAATCCGTATCGGTAATTAACTTCTGACCTCCGAAACACAAACAAAAATGCCCCCATACGTGTGACCTAACACACCATTAAAAACTCTTGGGTCAAATTTTCAGTAAACATAATAAGAGGTAAAAATGTAATAAAAGTTGAAAAATGTACCATGAGATCTTGGAGGGTCCCTTCTTGGGGACATGGCTGAAGGCAGTTTCTATAGCAACCTTGAGATCCCCAACGGTGGCCGAGGTCAATACGTAAACATCTTCACATAGTAGATAAAATTTTAAATTAAAGTTAAAAAAAGGATGATTAATAAGTAGTGACCAAAACGAAAAAAAAAAGATACTATGATGAAGCATTTACCAAAGGAAGAGCCATCTAGTTTGAGAACGGAGAGCCTAATGGGTTCGTTCGGAAGTTTATCATAAGAAAAAGTCCGGCGATGAAAGCTTCCCATTATTTAAAAACAAGATCAATGGAAAATCTAGAAACCATGGAATCAGGGTTTCAAGAGATTGATGACTAGGAAGAGACTCAAATGAATTTTAGGGTTTAAATTTTTTTGGTATTTGAATCAAAGGATGAAGTATGGTATATTGGAAGGAGTGTCTTGTCTGATTCGTATGGGGGTTCGAATCAGACGACGGAACTTGGTGATGATAGAGGTTTTTACGCTTCCTTAGTTTTGTTGTAAATGCCTAGATTCCTTGTTGAGGAAGTTAGGGTCGGCCGCGTTTCTTGTGATTTCTTCTTCTCTCTTTCAATCATTTTCTTACTAATTTTACCATTTCCATTTACTAATTATATCGGAATAATCTTGTAATATTTAGTCTTCGTACAAAAACTTTTCTCCTTAATAAAATAGCTTTTAGATTTATAGCAAAACCCTAAAATCTTGCTATAACATTATTGGAAACTTTCATATAACATTAATATACATCCACGCATACATGTTTAAACATACGAAAAATCTCAAATGAAACCAAATCAAGTCCCCTAAAGTCTCAACTGAAATACCAAATACTATAATTTACACAAGAGCCGAATCGTTAAAGATGACACTTCGAGTTATGTTCATCAACTGATTGATCCCGGCCGGAGAAAATTTCCGGGCGAAAAGAAATGGATCTTTCCTCGTTCGGTTGCCGTCCCCATACCTAGGCCGTGCACTTCTCAGCTTTTGTATAAGCTCAGCCCTAACCTCCAACGGTTTATATGTCCGAGGATGACCATGGTCGTTGACGCTCCAATCAACGTGCGTGACCGTAGCGGATACACACCCTTGTGGGTCTCGCATGTTAAGGAGAGTAGGGAAGTAATGTTCTTCGGGGTAACATATGTCTTCTCTTACGCATGACTTGTTAAACTTGGACCATATCTCCACGTCACTCACCACCATCAGCGCATGGGCTCGTGTCAACGTCCAGAACTGTGATCCTATTCGGAACTCCTCGGGTGGTACCTCGGGGAACATCGCGTAGGGTCCACGCGCTGCCCACCTTTCGTACCACCCTGGTTCGTCTTTGAGAATTTCGATGAAGCTCTTTGTGGAGGAGACTAGTGTCTTGTAAGTGAAGTTAAAGGAGTGCAAAGGAATGCAAGAAGGGGAGAGAAGGATAAACATGTAATTAGACGGGTCCTCGAGAAGCGCATGGGCTAGTAAACGACGTGCGGCTGAGATGAGGGTTGGGGTGTGCCTGTAAGCCGGTTTTGAGGATGGTATGATCCGGTTTTGAAATGTGCCGTGAGAACCCGGTTTGTGTTTTTGAGTCGGGTCTACATGGACGTAGACATTGTAAAGAGACTTGTGATGAGAGCTTTGGTTGAAAAAAAGCTCCCAAAGTGGTGCAAGTGGAAGAGAGTTCGTTGTTAAGAACATGAAAGCTAGTTTTTTGGGAAATTTAGGTGAAGGGTTTGGGTTGGCTTTAGAAGCTTGACGAAGGAGTAACTCATCGTGATCCAGTGGCTGAGATGTAATTACTTGAGGAGATGTGAGGTTATTATTGGGATTTTGTATTATTAAGACCGCCGGCTGAGTGACGGCCACAGTGATGGCTAGTCGAGGACTCGTCACGGTCATGATGACACCTAAGGGCACGCAGACGAGTAGAATGAAATATAAGGCCAACATTTTTACGTTAAATGACTTTTTTTTACCATCTCACAATGTATCATCTAGTTTAGCTATGAATATTAAGAGTTAGGATTTATAAGCTATTTTATTTTGATAACATTTTCGGTTTCTGACAAGAAAAAGGGAAACGTAGATGGTATGGGTTTCACATTGTTTGTATGATAAGAAGCATTATTTGTTTTGTGGTCTTTTTATGGCCCATTTGGTTACCAAAACGTGATCCTTGGTTCTTGTTACATACTTGATACTCCTTACGATGCTTTATTCACATTTTATCTTCTCCATCCTTTTATAAATTTGATTGTTTTTTCTTCGAATATGAATCATTCGAACCTACAATCACAAACGTGTATAACCATCAAAGATCGAAAAAGATAAGGTATTACAAAAGAGAGAATCTAAAGTTAAGTATATGATTTGTTGTGTGTCTTCAAATTCAAGTTTGTCAGATTTAAACAGTCTATAAGAAAATTGTAATATTGTAAGTTGAAACCATAAATATAGTTCGATTTTTGTTAATATGCATGCAACTCTGAAACCCTACTGTAGTTCGAGATCTATTTGTGGTGAAAGTTTTAACTTTGTTTGATTTTTTTTTTTTTTTGCTTGGAAGAATCTGCATCGGTAGACAACGTACCTACACTACGACTAAGCTAGACCACTAAAGCCTCTTTGGATTCGTATAAGATCAAAGTATACTCGATTTTGATGGGATCATTGGACCACCAATGGGCCGACCATGTGAGGTTTAAATTGTTTCTAAGCCCAAGAAACATCGAATGATCAACAAGAAATTGATTTGTGGATTTTCATAACACTTCATTACCGGAACAAGTGCGACCTCAATGACACATAAACCCTAACTCTCACTATTTAAGCACTAATTTTCACTATTTATCATTGAAAGAGAAAGAGAAATAAAAAAAAAAGCTAAACTAAGAAGAATGACGAGCATGACCAATCTTTCAGCATGAAATCTAGAAACTGATTCCTTGCTTGAAGTTTAAGTTTCTTAGATTGACATCATTGAGCGCATCAGTGCGATCCACTTGCAAAATTTGGAACGATTTATCCAAAACTAAAACTTTTTGTAAAGCAAGGAAGCAGTTTTTAGATTTCATGCTGATGGATTCTAGGGTTTTATCAATGAAAATACATCTCTATGAAATCCGTAATGACGAGGAAACTTCGTTTATCCATACATAATTAAAGCAAGTAAGTATGCTCAACCACCGCGACATTTTGGAGATTAATATTGTTCAAATACGGATTACACGTTTTCTCACCATAGTAAAATGGTAATGAAATTTTGTGGTATTTAGTATTTTACGAGATCTCATGGGTCAAATTATCATTTTTTGGTGAAGTTTGGTGACCGTTTCAAAGATATCACACGTTTTTTCTGTATGTGGTTTCTAAATTATTCACATGGAGTTAATGATCTTAATCCTACTAAACTTTACAAACAGAGATTTCACAACTTTAATTTCTCCAACAACTTAGGAAAACATGTGGAGGTTAACAAAATAAGAAGAAAAAAACAAGCAAGAAAACAAGGGACACCTTATTTTCACTAAGTCTCTTTACCATTTCTTAGTATTTGACTTTGACAAGTTCTTGACCAATACTACCACTCTACACTATATTTGAATCCTCTCTAGAATGGATTTTTCATTACTCTAAAATATATCTATAATAGAATTTCGATTAGATTTTTTCTTTTATATAACTTTTATCTTCTCTAAAACTAACTTCTTCCACACGTTATGACACACTTATTCCCCAAGCTAAACTTAGTAAATGCCTACCTTGTTAAATCCTCTGTATTATAGGTGGAAATCTCTTCTTCATTCGTCGCCCTCCTCTGTCTAAAACACCAATCTAATCTTTCTCTTCCCTTCACACTTTTTGCCAAAACGTTTTCTTATATACACACAAAAAAAAAACTCAAATTTGTGGAGAATCGTTTACTCTTTTCTTCTTGTATATCTCTTGCCCTAATTCTAATTACAGATTTTTCCGTAGAGACGATGCAGAAAGTTTGCTGGCCTTACTTTGATCCTGATTTCGACAATCTTGGTGAACGCATATACGGTCCACCGTAAGCTCTTCTCTCTTCCTATGTGATAAATTCGTTGAACAACAATGTGAATCCATATACATTTTTCATCACGATCATCTTCTTTTTTGGTGTGTGTAATTTACAGATGCAGGGTCTATATTGACAATGACAGCATTCAAGATTGCACCGTTGTGAAGGTACACAAAAATTGGTTCCAATGGTATTCTATGCGCGAATAGGTCTTGTGTTTTTGTGATTTAGCGTGTCCAAAAATGTCAAACGTTTAATAATGAAGGTGAATAGTGAGAACAAACAAGGGCTTCTTCTAGAAGTGGTGCAAATCTTGACGGACATGAATCTTATTATCACCAAGAGTTACATCTCTTCCGATGGTGGATGGTTCATGGATGGTACATACATATCACCATTTCTTATTCACTTGCATTCTATAGAATTCAGATTAATTAAGAGCTTTGGGAACTTAATTACTTGTATGCAGTTTTCCATGTTAAAGATGAGCATGGAAATAAACTCACTGATAAAAGCGTCATCAACCACATTAAACATGTTTGTACCAAACTTAGATCCATTGAATAAACCATATATATGTTTGATTTGAATGTACTTACCACTAGATGAATATTCATAATGTAGGCCATTGGTACGAGTAGGCGAGAATCCGATTTTATAAAGGCTAGTGAAGCGAATAACAATTCCTTGGAACCTCAATTGGCTGATCACGGCGAACACACAGCGATAGAGATGACCGGGACAGACCGACCGGGCCTCTTCTCAGAGATATTTGCTGCTTTCGCGGACTTACATTGCAACGTCATGGAAGCTCATGCTTGGAGCCACAACGCTCGTTTGGCTTGCATTGCCTATGTCTCTGACGACAATACTCACACTCCCATTGATGACCCGAGCCGCTTGGCTTCCATTGAGGACCACCTAAGTACTGTGATCCGTGCCACAGCGGATCCCGCCTCCAACTCTACACACGTGGGTCACAAGGAAAACGAGACTGATGGGTTTCTTGCAGGACAAGGCAAAGGGTGTATGAATAGCAACATGGAGAGACGGTTGCATCAGCTAATGTTATCTGTGAGAGACTTTGACGAACCGTTTTGTGAGCCTTCTTCGTTGTCATTATTGTCGTCCAAGTTAGAGTACTGCGATCATAAGGAGAGGAAGACAACTATAGTTTCGATTGGGAATTGCGAAGAAAGAGGATACTCTATTGTCACAGTGAAATCTAAGGATCGAAGAAGGCTCATGTTTGATACAATTTGTACTTTGGTTGATATGCAATACGTTATCTTTCACGCCGCTCTCCGGTCTGATGGAGCTGATGCTTTTCAAGTAGGGCAAGAATATATATAGCTTCCTTGAAACCATTAGACCCTTAGGGTTTGATGTTAATATCTTGGTATGAAAATTGTAGGAATACTTCATAAGACACATAGATGGAAGGGCATTGAACACGGAAGGCGAGAAAGAACGGGTGATTAAATGCTTGGAGGCTGCAATAGAACGCCGCGTTTGCGAGGTATGTTAACATTTCTCTAGTGTTAACCAGAAGAGATCAATCCACAATGACTAACTTTGAGATGTCTCAGACAGAAGAATATTAGAGGAACATTCACCAAACTGTTTGGGTTCTATTTAAGAATGGTAAACAATTTGGGTGTGTGGTCTATGGCTTAATGCAGGGCGTGAAGTTGGAGTTATGCGCAGAGAACAGAGTAGGCTTACTCTCTGACATCACTCGTGTACTACGTGAGAATGGTTTAACCGTTGTCCGTGCAGACGTGGAGACTCAAGGCCAAAAGTCTCTCAATGCTTTTTACGTCAGAGATATTTCCGGCAACAAAATCGATATGGAGTTTGTGGAGTCAGTGAAGAAAGAGATGAGACCAATCCACCTTGAGGTCAAGAATGAAGACACAAAAATAGACACAGTTGGATCGGATGAACCGACAGCCTCAGCCTCAGCCACACCGCAACGGCAACCACAACCGCACCGTTTCTCGCTTGGTGACATCCTTCGATCACAGATGGAACGCCTTTCTCTCAACTTCGTCCCAACCAAATGATTGAAAGTTAGTAATTACGAGTATGGTATAAAGATTTAGATCATCTATATTTCTTAGAAAGTTGCAACAATTCTTTATTCATTAACTAATAACAACAAATCTATCTAGACTTTTAAGGTTTACTACATTTCTGAGATATGAGTTACAAAATCTAACAGAACTTTACCTTACGTAAGCTTCAAGTTAAGTCTACGTAACCAAATGGAATGAAGAGTCAAGTGAAATGCATCAAATCTCTGAGGAGGATCGTTAAGCTCGAAATGTCTCCTCACATACCTCAAGTTACTTTTAAGCCATTCATATTTCTCATTGGAGATCGACATGAGAATCTCCTTCAACCTCGGAATCTCTGAAACGTCGACCAGTACAGAGAAAGTCTCCCAACGAAGAACATCAGTGAATGGTAACACGAAGTTAACCGAGAGAATGACGGGGATACACTCAGAGTAGATGGCTTCGATGACTCGAGGACTAGCTACCTCATACCCACTGGGACAAAAACAGAACTTTGAACTTCTCATGAAATCATAGTAGTTTAAGTGTTTAGGAAGGTATTCATAAACAGGCATATCCAGGTCACGCTGTTTCCAGTGTTTTAAAAGAATCGGTCTAACCGGACCGTGGACACCGCCTGCGAAGAACCCGAGGTAAGGCCGCGGAGAAGCGGATAAGGTTTTAGATAACCTGAGTTTGTGATCAACTTCACCACCATAGAGTTTGATCTCAGGAAGAGTCACATCTTTAGTAGGATTAAACCCTTCTGATGAATTAGCATTACACATAACTCGAATCGAAGTGTTGAACAAATCTCTATTAGCTTGTGAAGTCAGAGGTCCCTGCATTACAAAAACAAAAATTTATACCAAATTCTATCTTGCGCAAACAAAAACAAAAACAAAAACAGATACTGAAATGTTAATTAATAATTTACCCAATCGTGACAAGTAAGCATGAAGTGATCAGCACCATTAGTTCGATTCCAAAAAGGATGATTAGTAGATACTAATCTGATATAATCGGAAACAAATGTTTTCAAAGGCTTAGCATCAGAATTGCCTTCGTATAAGTATCGAACCAGCCAAGTAACACTAAATGGCAAGAAGTAAACATAAGCTTGGTTAGGATCATAAGTACGAAACTTAGTCCTTCTTTTCTCCATCTCAGTTATGAATCTCCCTTCAACCGCGTAAACACTCTTACACGGTCCATCGTGAACTAGCGGTGGCTCGCCTTCTTCGTATACATACACCTTAAACCTCTTCTCCATTTCTAAGTAACTCCTGCAATAGTAACAATCTTACACAACTTCAGATAAACAGTAACTAAATCATTGTTTATTGATCTCTCTGACACTATTATGGACCATAGAATTAAATAAGCAGATTATGACAAAAAGTAATAGTGTAACTGTTGGCTATATAGCTTGAGCCGTAATTTAAGAAAAGACATAATTAGTGAAAATGACACATAAACAGACCTTAAATTATAGTAGCAGACTTTACCTTAATTGCATAACCTAGTATATATTTTCATATAGACTAACTTGGCTTTAACTACACATTAAACACAATCCTATAATTATTATGAAAAGAGTTTCTATATAGAAGTCATCATATGAATACAATAAAGCAGAGTTCATCATCATAAGTAAGCTTTTTGCAGAGACTATGATACAAAACCAGTGGTGTGTACATGAAAAAAGTATCAAATTGAGTTTAATTGGTTCAATTTCATGGATTCGTTAGCGTCAATTAGAAGAATCTACTAAAATCCACGCTAATTTAGCCGTGCGCAGTGACTTTAAAGCTAAGTATTTCAAAAAAGTAATTGCATGAAACTTAGAGCTTACCGATATAAAGCTGATGGATTACGATAAATTTCTGAGTTTGGAAGATCAGATTTGAACAATGTAGTGTTAACATTCGAAGAAGCTTCTAAAATCGATGCTCTTGCTTTCGCTAATCCTTGTTCCACCAAATTTCTCCGGTTTAGTTTTTCCGGTTTACTCTGTAACTGATTCAACAAACAATTTCCGATGATGATTAGCCAAAAAATGCAGGATCATCAGATTTTGGACGATGCTAATGATGATGATGATGATGATGATGATGATGATGGTGGTAATGATGGTGATGATGCTGATGAGAAATTCTCAGTTTCAAATTTTGAAGATCAACGATGATTAGAGATAATTTTACACAGAGGAAGCGATAAATTTCAAATTACGGTTACAGAGAGTTTTTTTGAAATTCGAATTTCGAAGAACTGAGAAAATTGACTCAAAACAAAATCTGGAGAAGGACGAAGAGAAACAAAGCTTACAGTGGAGTTAGTAGATCGGACAGTGAGGATCTGTTGAGAAACATGACGAGAATCAACGACGACTCTGTTTTCTTCACCGGAACTACTAGTGTAAACGTTTCTTCGAAGCTCAGTTTCTTCTGGGAACGAGAATTTGAATTTCTGAAAAGAGTAATCAAAGAAAGAAGTTGAACAATGAGAGATCAATAATACAAGTGCGATCGATCCGAAACAAATCGAGATGAATCCGAATCTCGTGAATTTGGATTGAAACTTATCCATTTAATTTTCTCGAGAAAATATGGTTTCCCGGGAAAATATTTGAGAGAGAAAGAAAAAAATAGTTAGAGAGGAGAGTGACGAAATGAAAAGGCGCGGAGAGAAGAAACGTTAAGCGAAGTTTGTTTTAATGGAGCTTGTTTTTTTTTAATGAAACTTAATTTGTTACGTCTTCATGATTCATGTGATTAGTACTGTATTTTTTTTTTTTTACATACAATGGATAATG
>Ga0041059_1002146_pt1 | contig 15050 bp, 14 predicted proteins | sample AraColnosormetaG_FD_56232 | JGI IMG/M metagenome (GOLD analysis project Ga0041059, IMG submission 56232) | Arabidopsis roots microbial communities from North Carolina, USA - Col MF nosort | ecosystem: Host-associated > Plants > Roots > Unclassified | place: USA: North Carolina | collected...
ATATTCACTCTTATTTCCTACTAAAAAAAAAAAAGATATTCACTCTTATTTGTTTATTTAAAATTATTTTGAGATGTTTCTTTCATATAATCTTGTACTCAATAAAATCTGTTTTTTAATTACTAAATTTAACATTAAAATAGAAAAACTATAAATATGATTAGTCAAATAGTATAGAGCATTTAATTTAATAGTATAATTAATTAAAAATGATAAATTAAGAAAGTTAGTATAAACCAAGACCAAAAAAAATACCAAGAGCGGAGAGACAGTAGAAGACACACGCCCCTAGTTTTCACTTCCCATTCTCCAACTATATATATAACTAAATACAATCGTATAAGAAAACACACAGAGAACAGGAAAACTAAGAAGATTCCATTGAAGCTAAAGAAACTAAAAAATGTTGCTGGTGACTTTGATTGCTGAGATGATGAAGGAGTACACGGTGGTTCTCGCCGGAGTTGTGGAGCATCTTTTTTCTCAGGCGCCTTTTCCGAGAAGAATCCGACTTCATATTTTATACTCTCTTCCTTTCCATAGTTCCAATACCTCTCTCCCTCTTCTTCTTCCTTCCCCTCCTCCTTATTCTCGTTCTTCTTGATGTTTCTTTTCTTGCTTACTTTGTGATTTTTCTTTGAGTTGAAAGCTTTTGTGTAAATAAGATCTTTAGCAAAAGGTAATAGAAAAAATGTTACAGAGCTTTGTTTTATGATTTTCTTTTGTTGTTCAAAAAGAAGTTTTTTTTTATTGATTTGAAAACATTATTCAAATTTGTAACGTTTTGGTTTGGAGGTGAAAGTTCTCATCATCGTATTCGTAGAGTTGAGTAGAAGGCTCTATTTTTCCGACGTATCTTCTTAGTAAAGAATAGATGAGAGACACCATTTCCTTTAGAACCTCTAAAATCTCGAGTTATGTGATTCTGAAATCAAGAACCAAAAGACAAAAGAAAAAAAAAACTGTTTACTCGGTTCAATTTGTCTCTTTCCGGTCGAGCCACTCAAACCATATCAATTTTGAGAATGATTTACTTCCCTTTGGTGTTAGAGAATGATTTACTTCCCTGTAGTTTATTGGACTTAATGGTAGTTGTATTATTTTTTTGAAGCTTAATTGGTAAGTTAGATGAAAGTTTTGAATGTGAGATTTTTTCTTCGAGACTTTTCTAAGATTTTATTATTAATCTTCTGTTTGAAATAAGGGTCTCATTTTTTGAGATTATTCATATTTATCTGAATAGTCTCATTTCTCATCTGAATTTATTTTTAGTAATTTTTTGGCAGTTCTAGTAGGTAATATCTATCATTTCTTTCTCAACTCAACAAAACCATCTTCAATATTAATACCGAGTACAAAGTGTTTGCTTCTCCGTGTCTAAAATTGACTTAAGCCACAAGGGAGTACTACTATCCAAGGTACATAGGAAAATACATGGCTCTCTTAGCACATTGGCTATCTTGTTATCCTCTAAAAGGAATAAGTTGGTCCAAAATCATCTACTTGTAGTTCCAACTTCCAAGCCTCCATGTGAGTAAATGTAATCTTATTACTTATCTTCAAACACTCTCAAATCTTACTTTTTCAACACCCAAATTGTCTAAACATTACACACGAGACCACGATAATGTCGTGACCTCAGCTTCAAGATGATACCTAAGCTTAGGATATACATTGGCCCTATACTACTACTTCACCTCTCAATTTTCATCTCTCAATACCATTCAAAATTTAAAATATGTTTATGCAAAATTCAAAAGAGAAGAGAAGTTTAGGGACACATAAAAAATATGACAAAAATAAAAGGTTGAAAATGTCAAATCAAAAAGTTTTCGTCCTAATCCGAATTTTTGACAGAGTAAACAGAGAACGACATTTTTTTTTGTTTAATAGAATTTGACCTGAGGAAGGAAAAAGCTTCGTCCTTTCGCAAACCCAGGGAAGGGGAAGGTGAATAAGCTCTGCAAAATCCCTCCCTTCCCTTCTTCTTCTTCTACAAGATTTCACCATTTCTCCATCCTAAACCATAACAACAGAGATATAGAGAAGATGAAGCACTACAGTCACGGAATTGATGGTTTACGAAGCGGTCTTTCACCTTCCGCTAAACCTTTCGCAATCGGTTCTTCTTCTTCTCCTGCCTTCTCTCTCAAATCTGAACACGAAGATTCTATTTGGGGTGATTATACTTTAGACCTTTCCTTTTTATCCTCTGATGATCAGAGAAGTGGTCTCGATGATGATGATTCGTTATCTAACTTGTCTCGCGATGTTGAGACTAATAAAGGTATAACACAAAATCTTAATACTCTTCTCTTCTTGTTGTTAAAAGTTGTGTGTTTGAATTGGGAATAGAGTTTTTGGTGTAAAGTTCTCATCTTTGGTGTAAAGAGCTAATGTTGTGGAGGTTACTTGTGAATTTTTGCAGAAGGATTGGTTTTAGAGGAGAAGATAGCTAGTTCTGGAAAGGTTTTGGTAAACCCTAATCCAAGTTTCTCGAAATTGCCTGAGGTATTGATGAAGTCCTCAGATGTTGTTGGTGATGCGAAGTTGGGTTTGTCCTGTGTCTCTGAGAAGTCTTCTACGGAGTCTGACCTAGATGAGTCTGAGGAAGATTCTCCTTGTTGGAAAGGAATGCTTTCTCATAAGAGTCTGGCTTCTGGTACTAAATCTATGACTTCCAGGCGTTCTACTGATGATCTTAGTGGGTTTCGTAAGTTGAATCCTTTGGCACCTCAGTTTATACCATCTAGTTCTAAGAAGAAACTTGAAACGGATGGGGAGAAATGTGAAGAGACTAGTTCTTCGTCGTTGAAGAAGTCTTTGTCCTCGACTTTTCCGTCGTCGTCTGGAGAATTTGATTTAACTGACCCTCCTCTTGAAGATGGAAGAAATGATGCAGCAGAAAAGACAAGCATCTTGACCCACAATGCAGATGAAATTCTCGGTTTTGTAACTAGTGATAGTGTTTCCAAGACTGTGAGCATGTTGGATTCTAGAAATGAATTCCAACCATCTAAAAGGTTGGATCCTTTGGCCCCTGTCTTTGTTCCCTCTAGTGCAAAACTAGGTCCTTCTGTTCATGAGAAGCTAGGAGATTTTGTGGTAAATGCATATTCAACTTCTGCTCTTGCTTCTTCACATGTTAAGTCGCTAGATAAGGGCAAGGTAGTGACATCTTCTGGAGAAGTTGGCCACAGTTTTAAGAGTCAATATGGTGGTCATGATTTTGGTTCGACATCTTCATACGGTCCTTGGATAGAATCTGAGGTTGGGATTACTGAGTATGCAAAACTAGGAAGCAGCAACAAATCTCAAGGTCAGCGGAGATTGAATCCATTGGCCCGTCAGTTCTCTCTTGCAGATGCTAAACAAAAGCCATATGGCTATGGTAAAAACCAAGCTGCAGATGATTTATCGCTAGTGGTGAATACTAGCGGTTTATACATTCCAGCTCGTTATAGGGAGGACCATAATGTAGTAGATGCAGACTTAGCACAATCCTCAGTAAATGTGGAGCGTTTTCTTCCCAACATGTCACATGGCGGTTCTTCACTTATAACTCCAAAGGCAGACAGTAACTTTGGGTCTACTAAGTGGATTGCGGTGGAGCCAAACCCTACATTTTCAGTAAAGGGTAATAGAGATTTTAAGCATCATCTTCCATTTCATGTTGTAGAAACTGCAGCGAGTTCATCTACAAGCGATATGAAAGCTTTACCTGGCCCATCTCCAAAAATGGATGTGAAGAAACTACTTACAACGATGCATGGGCTGTCAGAGTTACTAACACTTGCACATGGTTCAGAATCTTCAGATTCACCGAATGCGGAAGAGCTTGATCTCATTAACAGTACTGTACAGAATCTCAATTTGTACATCCAAAACAACAGTCAGGAACATGCTGGGAATCAAAGCGTTGCACAATACAATTCATATGATCTAAAGCTGTTACCTAACAAGAGTAAGGTATGTTGTTCTAACTGTTTCTATGCCTATAAATTGCTAGCTTAAGCCACATGAGATTTCATTATACTTGGAAGCCCATTACATTCGCCTAGAACATATTTTATTCAAGGTCAATAAGAAAAATATACTATCATGTCTTGTAGAATTTACCAAAATGATATTGTTTTAATGGGTCACCTCTTCCTTTTGTTAATGGGTCACCATGATTCCAAATCCTGTCTATTAGCTATCGATTAGAGACCATCAGTTTCCAACGGCAAACAATATGACTGTCGACCTTGATGTGAAAAGGAAGGATAAGTACTCTGTGGTTTCAAGGGAGACTGTCCCAGGTTCTCGTTCGTATCAATATGGTGCAACCGAAGATAACGGCTTTGGTCAGGTATGTTTTTTTTCTCCATACCTATGCTGTGATAATTGGCGTTTAGTAGGAGGTAGACCGTCAGTTTGATCATGTGGGCAGGTTGTGCCTACAAATGGTTACCAACAGCATCAAGGTGTGGAGCAGATTAACCAAAATGCACTGTTCTATAAAAGCTTATGGCTGAAGGCTGAAGCAGACAGGTGTTTGATGGTCTACGAGACTTCTCTTTCGAACCCATATCCTTGAAGATATTAGAAAGGTGACATCAAATCATCCATCCCCTCTAAAAATACTTTGAAGGGCAATGACATGTCAGATTGGTAAGGCTTGCCCAAGATTTTTTTTGATTTTGCAGGTTGGCATGTAAAATATCAAAGAACAGCCTCAAGATCTCCAATTTCTGGATGGAGACTAGATAAGGCATACAAATCATTTTCCTAAGAAGTGGCTGACACATGACTAATTGTGCAGAAAGATGAAGTTGGTACTCCTTTCTACAAGTTACCCTTTATTTTACTTATGGTCATGTCGATTCAAGAGAATGAACACTGATACTATTTCTCAGAATCACTACTGAATAAATTGGTCTTTTTTCTTATCAGAACCTGGGAAATGTTTGGACGTGGAGCCTATTGATTGCTGAAGATTGTAATGTTTTCTTGTTATGGTCCTGACTCTTTGATTAAGAGATGTATAAACAAACCACTGTTACTCTTTTGTTAACTACTACGTCATCACACTTTTGTTATATAGTGCCTATAATGACCGCAAATTAAATACTTTGATCAGAGTAGACAGATAATGACTTCAAATCAAGGGGAGACATAATTAATAATGTTCAAAGAAAATGGTAGCTGAGACAAGAAACAATGAAACAAAAGCACAATTTAGGTGGCTCTACTACTCAACTCTATGTAGTGAGTTCCATAATGGCTGAAACGATATCCCCATCATTAGCCTTTAGAGCACTGACGGCTTTGGCCTTGGAGACACCTGCTTGGGTCATGACAAGATCAATGTCTCTGGCTTCAACACCAGTGTCATCAACATCGTCTTCGTCTTCTTCCTCTGCTAGTGGAGCCATGGTAGCTTCAGAACCGGCGTTAGGTAGCATGGATGTCACATCAGGCATCTTAAACCTCTGAGCAGCTTGAGTCTGTAGCTGAGAGCTCAAATCGTCGACCTTGGCCTCTCCAAAAATGACGTAAGTCTCTGCATTGGGACTCTTGTAAACATCTGGCTTCGAGATGACAAATAACACCTGACATAGATGCAATATTTTCCACAATCATCAAACCTATGTTACTTATAACCAGAGACATGAGAGTTTATTGATTGTTAGAAGATTTGTTTACATTCTTGGCTCTTTTGATTGTCACTCTGCTGACATCTGAGACAGGTTTCATGCCAAGCTTTAGAACAGCTTTGCGACTTTTCTTCTCGCTTCTACTTTGCTTTGCATTCTCATTTCCACCTTCCCCTTCAACTACACAGCCAAAACATTGAAACAAAACCCGAAATTAACAAAGGTTTCTCTTTTTAGTGTTCCATAGAGAAACAAATTCACATTTAAGAGCTATAGCTCAAGCTTAATCTAGGGCTTATGAACCTCAAGTTCAACAATTTTCTGATTTTCTACAAACCTAAAAGACAAATCTTATCTATACACTAACGTTTCTAGAAACATACATAGACCACTCGAAATCAAAGCATGAATCAGAATCAAACGAGTAAATTCCGGTTAACCGAAATAAATCAAACCGGAAGGAAAATGAAATGAAAGAGAGAGTAAGGAAAATGAAATGAAAGAGAGAGTACATTACCTTCGACGTCCTCATCGTCTTCATCATCGTCTTCTTCCTCTCCGTCTTTCACATCCTCCACAACAACATCATCTTCCTTCTGTTTCCACCAGAAACCATTATCAAATTCGACGACAACAACAAATCGGAAACAAAATCGCTCGGAGGAAAAGAAAAAAAAAGACGAACCTCGAGTTTCAATTGCTCTTTGATGGATTCAATCTGAGATTTCTCTTCCTCCACAATTGCTCCTGGCATCTTTCTTCTTCTTTTCTTTCTTAGCGCAGCAAGACCTTCCTTAACAGTGAGTGACAGATGAAACAAATAAAGTAGATAAATGATCCTCTGCTCCGCGGTTCACTATAAACAAACCCAATGGTCGTCAATTAAAAGCCCATTGGGCCTCAGTCTCAAAAACTTTGATTTGTTCTTTAGTTTACTTGGCGAATTTACGTACGTCTCCATGCCAGAATGGTCAAAAAAAAGAGAAGAAACTATTAGTCTAAAGAAATGAAGCATTCACAATTTGACTAGAATTGACAAAAGCTTTTGCTTTGTTTCAGAGATTCAGGAAGCAAGAAAAATTTAGAAAATGGAAGAACAAAACCTCTCCTCGTACGCAATGATCTTATCAAGCTCTTCTGTTCTTCCCATGGTTCTTAAGACAGCCATTGATCTTGGTCTCTTTGACATATTAGCTGAATCTGGTCCTTCCTCTGCTTCTCAGATCTTTTCTTTGTTGTCTAATGAGACAAAGAAACATCATGATTCAAGCTTGGTCAATCGGATTCTGAGATTTCTTGCGAGTTACTCTATACTCACATGCTCTGTTTCTACTGAACACGGTGAGCCATTTGCAATCTATGGCTTAGCTCCTGTTGCCAAGTACTTCACCAAGAACCAAAATGGAGGTGGATCGTTGGCTCCGATGGTGAATCTGTTTCAGGACAAGGTCGTGACTGATATGTGGTAACATCATTAACAACATCCTCACTCTTTCGTCTTAAAACGTTATCATCTTTGACTTGTTATGCAATCTGATGTTGTATTTACCTATAAAAAGGTACAACCTTAAAGATTCTGTTCTTGAAGGAGGGCTTCCATTCAACAACACTCACGGTTCAAGCGCGGTTGAACTGGTAGGCAGTGATTCAAGATTCAGAGAAGTGTTCCAAAGCTCCATGAAAGGTTTCAATGAAGTATTCATAGAAGAATTTCTAAAGAACTACAATGGTTTTGATGGTGTGAAGTCTTTGGTTGATGTTGGTGGTGGAGATGGCTCTCTTCTCAGTAGAATCATCTCTAAGCATACTCACATTATCAAAGCTATTAACTTTGATTTGCCCACTGTTATCAACACTTCATTACCTTCTCCAGGTACAGATACAAGTTCTTGAATATATTCTGTTGTATAGTAAATGATCTTTAATGTCATAACTTTTTATGGTTGTAGGAATTGAGCATGTTGCTGGAGATATGTTTACAAACACTCCTAAAGGAGAAGCTATTTTCATGAAGGTTAACTTTTTTAAAAGCTTTCTCAAGTCTTAACAGAATCATATACTTAAAAAAAGATAATATCTAGGTTTCTTGTGTGTTTGCTACAACTTATAACAGTGGATGCTCCATAGCTGGGACGATGACCATTGCGTGAAGATACTTTCCAACTGTTATCAGTCGTTACCGTCAAATGGGAAGGTGATTGTAGTCGATATGGTAATCCCAGAGTTCCCAGGAGACACTCTCTTAGACAGAAGCTTGTTTCAGTTTGAGTTGTTCATGATGAACATGAACCCATCAGGGAAAGAACGAACAAAGAAAGAATTCGAGATCTTAGCTCGTCTCGCCGGATTCTCTAATGTCCAAGTTCCATTCACATCTCTCTGTTTCTCAGTTCTTGAGTTCCACAAGAACAAGTGATATGTATCATTTTGATTTAAGACGTGTTCTTCAAGATTCACAGACCCCGAATCTAAGGGTTCTGTTCCTTTTCTACTTGAATAGTTACATGATGTCTCTTGATATATTCAATCACCTTGTCAAGTATCGCGTCTGTGTCTGCCTCGGGCTTGATGCTAACCTGTGAAGCTAAAGAAACTTTGCCGACGGTGATTGACCAAATATGAAGCTCATGGACCGCCGTTACTCTGTTCTACAAAGAGGGCTTCCTTTCAACAACAATCACGGTTCAAGCGCGCTTGAGTTGGTAGGAAGAGATTCAAGATTCAGAGAAGTGTCTCAAAGCTCCATGAGAGATTTCAGTGAAGTTTACATGAAAATAATATCCGAAAAAAAATCAAAATCACCAACTAAAGAACCAAAACGAACTAATAAAAACTGGGAACTGGATTGAGAGCAATGTTGCAGGTTTTGAATAGAATAAAAACTTGATTTCTTATAAAGAACTTCTCTGATAACTTAATGTTTACATAAGAATACAATTTGTCTGAAATAGAGAGCTTTTTAGCTGACTTGGGGAGCAAGGGAAGCAATCTACTGGGCTTATAGATGTTGCAGCATAAAAGACATATATACCATAACCAGAAACAACAAAATGCTAAGCCAACAGAGTGGTGAAAGCTCACACGAAACCTGTAAATGAGAAGTGTCACACTTACTGGTTTTGACACCTGTAAATTCATCATCATCTAAAAGACGCTGAGCTTTAAATTTGCTAATGCTCTTGAAAGTATGGTGATCTCGTTGCTGGTGAGCAACGGTATCTTCATCACCATCATCAAGATACAGAGCATTGAATTTGTTAATGCTCTCAAACTTACGACGACCTTGTTGCCGGTGAGCAATGGTCCTCACTTGATGATATTTTCTAGACGATATTGATATCCACCCTTGATGATCTTCTCTAGACGATGTTTCTGTACTCGGGGGTTTAGGCTTCTGTTTTGGTGGGCTTATAGGTTTTGCAGCATATGTTTTCTTCATAACATCAAACTGAAGATCCTCTACATGGTCTACGAAGGCGTAAACTAGATTATTAGTGTCAAACACTTCATGGTTACCATGGATTTCAACGCGTTGGAAAGTTTTCTTTTCGGGATTTACGTAGAAAACATAAAACGGTTTAGATGTGTAAGTCTTGACAAAAACAATATCACCTTTAGCTGTCACTCCTGCAACGGAATAATGGTAGGAATTCCCCGGCAAAGGGTAGACGTATTTGGACCATTTCTGTTTCTCGACATCCTCTAGAACCCACATATACAACTCAACGGTACGCTTTCCATCGACGGTATCATACTTCCAACTAATCCCACCTAGTTTACCCTTATAATTGATCAATTGAATAGAGAAATCACCAAAGCATTTTGCGTCAATAAATTTGAATTTCTCAGACCGAACATCAAAGCAACATATCACATAAGACCCTCCATCAGTTGGTTCAGCTAAGTAATACAAAACCCCATTGGCGCATATCTCTTCCCAGAAAGGTTCATGGGCTAAGGGACATCGGATTTTTCTCCACCTCATTTTGCCAGGTTCTAATGTCAGAATATGGTGAACAACAATACCACGATCATTATATTTCATGCGCAATACCTTGAATTGCTTGTCAATCGGATCAAACCCTAAAAAGCTTCTCTTCTCGTGGAATGTTATCAGTTGTAAGATCGCATATTGTCCCGTGATAGGGTTACATATCACACGGAAATCACACAAATAATTTTTGATCCGCTTTCTAGGGAAATAGATGAAACCAGAAACATATGTACACTCGTTTCTGCGTATGTCTCCAGAGAAGTTCATATGAAAATCAGAGAAGTTCATATGAAAATCTACAAGAGATGACTTCTCATAAAGATCTTGAGGCTGAGGCGACGAGAAGAAAAGCCACTGACGCTCTCTTTTGACCCCAAATAAGAGACGTGGATGATCGGAGGACCTTGTCAAAAACAACTCGGTGAAATATGGATGGCCAAGCATGGACTTCCATAGCTTCGACACGCAACGACACCTCCCGATGGACTTTGTTGACATTCTCGAGAATATCTCAAGAATGAGATCAGTCGGGATGGAATCTAAATTTTCTGCTCTATTCATTACTATTGTATTTGCTGAATACAAAATCGCAGAGACTATGTAAAATGGCGAATCTCTTGAAAGTTTGAACTAATTAAGATGATGTGTATTAATCTCATGAAGAGGAAGGTCGATATGTATTTATAGTCGAATCTAATCTAAGAGAGAGTCCCATTAAAAATAAAGAAAAAATTTAGAAAACAATCTTATTTTTATTCAAAGGTTTATGAAGAATCTTCTCTCCTCAAAACGTTACCACATGTCTTTTGTAAGTGATTCCCATTAATTTTTGCAAATCATAAGATAAAACTATATATGTACAAATTAAATTGGTTTTTAATGTTTTTTTATAGATCATAAAATAAAATTCTATATAAATTAAACTCCATTATGCATAAATTTAAATTCTATATTAATATTAATTAAGGTAAATATAAAATATTAAATCAAAATTGTTTTAGTTGCAATTTGATATGTTTAAAACTAATTCATACAATAAATATATTTAAAATGTAATATTATATATTTAAAATAGAGGAATTGACAAAAATAGCTCCAAAAATGTTTTTCCCCAAAATTAACACAACATTTTAAATTCCAAAAATAGGACCCTAAACTTTAGTTAAACATTAAATCAATTAAAATAGAAAGTAGAAAAAAAAAATCAAATGGATTTTAAATAATGGAAAATTCTCTTAAATACCACAATTTATAAGTTTTTGTTCCAAAACAATTTTTCCTCGGCTTTGCTGGTTCAAGAGTTTGAAACAAAAAGTTGGTTCAAGAGTACGTAAGAGACTGGCACAATGTCAATGTATCTCTGCTTCTTCTTTAGGTTTTCTCTGATGTACATTGCAAGAAAACCCTTTTAGTGATATTTCAGTCGACAGTTTGACATATGCGTTTTGGAGTGTGTGCTAGCATTCTAACAACATAAACCAATTTATTCGCCTAGAATTTAACAAAATAATTTCACCTATAGCAGTCACTGCAGCTACGAAAATTGTACGTACTGATCCACCATTGTTTTCTACCACGAAATATAGACATATTTCGACCATTCTTTGTTTCTGAACATGCACATCCTCTAGAACCTGCACACACAACTCAACTTTTTGGTTTGTACGTATTACGAAGAGACGGACCAAGATTTATGGCTATTTGTGTGTTGGCTTAACATTATGTTTTTTTCTGGTTATCATTTTCATGTCCTACTAGTGTTACACGTTACTTGGGAACGAACTAATGTTTTCCTAAAGTACGTAATGTTTAAATGTTCTTTTAAGACCTCTATAATATTCTTCGTTTAATTTCTTTAACTTTGTTTTTATGAAATTACTAGATCATACCGTAATAACCACCAATCCTTAACTTGAAAAAATCTCGTTAGAAAAATTGGATATCCGAAATGCTGGTTAGTTTAAGAATTTCACAGAAAAAAAGAAAAAAAAAACTCTTTACATAGTAGAAGATAGTGGTCTATGTACCAAGCATCAGCTGAAATCATTAAATTTATTTACTTTACTCAGGTGTGCTTACACATGCTCACTTTAGATAAGTGGCCACCGACCTAAAAACAAAGACGAGTTGATGTCTTTGTTTTTGGCAGCCTCATTTGGCGGAGAAGAAGATATATACCAATATACCATCCATGAACTGGAAACTGGATTGAGAAATGATGCAGGTATTAAGGGAAGAAGAGTTTGCACCAGTGAAGTGAAGAACGGGTACGGTTGACCAACGTACTGTTGACCTAGTGGTAAATCTCCCAGGTGGAGGTGTTGGGTTCGAGGCACGTTGGGAGGGACCACTTTTCTAAAATAGATGAATTTAACCTGATGTGGGTCCCGCCTCTGGAAGATGTAGGACCTTTGGATCTGAACTTCAAGATATTACAAAAAGAAAAAAGAAAAAAAAACGGGTACGGTTCAAATTTTGACACACCGGAATGTGCGAGGTTTTTTGGTCTAAGAGAAACACACACGTTGGGTCATAGCAGCTGGATTTCTAACATTCTGTACAGTCACAAGCAAAATAGCTATACTCAAATGTTACAAACATTACGAAGACAGTTTCAGTCATGGCTCTTAATTGTATAAAATCTTAATTTCTTATGAAGAACTTTTAGGATAACTTGATGTTTACATAAAGCAATCAGGTTTTAATACCTGAGAATTAGTCATCATCTAAAAGACACATAACATCAAATTTGTTATTAATGCTCTCAAACGTACAACGATCTTGTTGCGGTTGATCAATGGTCCTCACTTGATGATCTTTTCTAGACATCGATGTTTCTGTGCTCGTGGGTTTATGCTTCTGTTCTGTTGGGCGTATAGATGTTGCAGCATATGTTGGCTTCATAACATCAAACTTAAGATCCTCTACATGGTCTACAAAGATGTTAACTAGATTCTCATCGTCAAACACTTCATGGTTACAATGGGTTTCAACGTGTTGGAGAGTGTTCTTTTCGGGATTAAAGTAGAAAACATCAAACGGATTGGATACTACAGCCTCCGAGAAAACAATATCACCTTCAACAGTCACTCCAGCAGCGTGCAACCAGTTATTAGGGACTACATTCTTAGGCAAAATGTAGACATTTTTGGACCATTCTTGTTTCTCGACATCTTCTAGAACCCACATAGACAACTCAACGGGAGCAACCTCATGATTATTCCAACTAATCCCACCTAATTTACCCTTATAGTTTATCAATTGTACATCATCTAATGCAAAAAAGCATTTTGCCTCAATAAATTTCAATTTCTCTGACCTAACATCAAAACAACATACCACAGCAGATGTTCCATCATTTAGTTCAGCTAAGTAATACAAAACCCCATTGATGCATATTCAGTTATGCTCATAATAAGGCTCATGTGTTAAGGCACATTGTATCTTCCTCCACATCAATTCTCCAATTCCCAATGTTAGAATATCCATGTCATTATTAACTATATCGTTGTTCACGAGCAATACCTTGAATTGATTGTCAATCGGATCAAACCCTAAAAAACTTCTCGCCGCTTGTAGCGTAATCAGTTTAGGTAAGATCGCATACTGACCCGTGATAGGGTTACATATCACACGTATTGCACCCGATTTCTCGTTTTCGATCAACATTTTAGGAAAATAGATCAAACCAGAAGCATAGCTATAAATGTCATGGCTCATGTCTTCAGAGAACTTCATATGAAAATCTGCGGCTACTACAAGAAACGGCTTCTCATAAAGATTTTGAGGCTGAAGCGACGAGAAGAAGAACCACTCACCTTTTCTTTCGACCCCAAAAAAGAGACGTGGATGATCAGAGGACCTGGTCAAGAATAACTTCGTAAAATATGGAAGGCCAAGCATGGACCTCCATAGCTTGGACAGGCAACGAAGCCTCCCAACTGACTTTGCAGACAATCTCGAGAATATCTCGAGTATAAGATCAGTAGGGATAGAATCTAAAGTGTTCCCTTTATTCATTATCGTTGTATTTGTTGACAGATCGCAGAGACTCTAAGTAGATTGGAACCTATTCTTAGTCGGCGCTAACCTAAAGCCCAAGAAACATGGGCTTTTAGAATAATATTATTTCATTGGTCTTTGGATTCAATTTCCATTCCATCTCTTATACTGATGATTCTTTTCCTTGACCACGTTATAGTGGATCCTGTTGTTTCTTGGGTGAGTTAAAAATCTATACATGCACCATCAAATAATTAAGAATCTATACATGAAGACCATTTATTTAGGTAACTTTTTTCAACTAAAATCTATATGACAAATATACCCCTACAAAGAGATATGATAAAAATCAGGATAGTTAGCAGATAACGCATTATCGAGATAATATCGTTAGCGAAATATGGATGGAGTTTGATGTATGGATGAAATGACATGGAGTATAAACCAACTTAATATGTTAATAATATATTTGACGATATAAACAAATTTTCAGTTATTGAACCAATGTTTAGATTTCAAAGACACATATATATGCGAAGAAGATAACATTATTATTAAAAGGTAACAAAATATTTAGCATGAAGAGCAAAAAAAGTCGACTTGCGACTGAATAATCATGTAGAAAAAATACATGCATCAGAATAGTTAACAGATAACGTATTATCAGGATAAAATTGTTAGTGAAATATAGATGGAGTTTTGATATATGGATGAAAAAACTTAAGATACAAACCTACTTAACATGTTAATAATACAGTTGACGATATGAACAAATTATCAGCTATTGAACCAACGATTTGATTTCAAAGATTGTATAATTATGGGAAGATGATAACATTATTATTAAAAGGTAACAAAATTTTTAACGTCAAGAACAAATATGATATAGGGTATAAATGTATTTTCATTATGGAGAGAGAAGGCTCAACAGTAGTTTTCTCTAACACTTAATTTTGTAATCTTCCATGTATACAGATTGATAATACCCTTGTTTCTTTTAGGCCAAGCAACATAATTAACTCCAAATCTCTTTATTGTTTGGCCGAGTCTCACAATCGAGGCTACATTTTTTTTTTTTGGTGAGTGATAGGAAACAATGTCCCCTATTTTTTATTCAAACTAAAAGAAATTACAAACGAACATTACGCGGAAACGACATCTCGTTCCGGTCTTCCAACATAACCGAATAAACAGCATCCGGACAAACATAAAAAAACTGAAAACCAAGAGGCAAAAAAAAATGCATAGTTCGCTAACTCATCCGCTAGACGATTAGTTTCCCTATACTTGTGAGAAATCCGGACTATCCAGTCCCTTGAGATAAAGCCATAGCACATGCGTACGAGGAAGGACAGCGAATGAGATTACATTTGTATATATATATTAAAACTTTTTTTTTTTTTTTTTTTTTAAAA
>Ga0041059_1002147_pt1 | contig 15049 bp, 6 predicted proteins | sample AraColnosormetaG_FD_56232 | JGI IMG/M metagenome (GOLD analysis project Ga0041059, IMG submission 56232) | Arabidopsis roots microbial communities from North Carolina, USA - Col MF nosort | ecosystem: Host-associated > Plants > Roots > Unclassified | place: USA: North Carolina | collected 2013-09-02
GTCTTAGATCGAACGATTGAGAGATTTTCGAAAATTGAAAACGAATAATATTTTTTTGACACGTTCAGTTAGTTTTATTAGATACCAAATCAAACAAAATCCCTAGAACCGGTTAATCAATTGATGGTTTAATGTGGGAAGGATAGAATTGTCCTTTTATCCTCCAAAAACAAAGGAAAGTGTCTCATCCCTGAAAAGTGCCTCAAACGGAATAAATTTTCCTAAAAGTGCCTATTAGTGGCACATTCCCTTAAAAAAACTTGCCAAAAACCAACGGTTATGATTTTATTAGATGATCGGATCAAAACTCGTTAAAACCGGATTAGGCAACCCCGGATTTTCAACTAAAATAATTTAAATGAGTTTTTATACCCTAAAACATTCGCCGAAATATTTGCAGTTGCATTATGACATAAATTCAACTGTAATGATTATTTACAATTAAATAATCAACGCAATTCACAAATCTACAATTTCATATGCAAAATAATATAATAAAAAATATTTCTAAAAACTTTACATTATTATAACTATATTAATTTTTTTAATAATATTCTCTACCACATAACTATAATTATTTTCTAAACAAAACTTAATCAAATTTAAAACAGAAACAAAAAATTATCATCGTATTATGAAAGATTCATTAAAATCGAGTACTATTCAACAACAACAACAATAATTTAACTAAATTAATATTTAACAAGAATAAGATATAAATTTAATTGTTTACTACAATAACATCACTCACGTTTTTTAAACATAAATTCACAAATACGAATCTGTAAAAAATCATTAATTCATGATGTAGCACGGGGGTAATATATATGAATCTAGTTATCTTATAATTTCAAAGAAATTTACATGTGTATACACATAAGATTTTGTTATTTTTAGTACATATCATTTTTCAAATTTTGATTTGAAAAGATGATGACTTGCTAAAAGCCACTCTGCTAAAGTTCCAAACCAGTCGTTATATTTTGTTGGTAAGACAAGAGATTGGTTCATATCACAGAGTGGGAGTCGGAGTCATGAAATGTCGTCTATGATGGGAAATACATTACTAGATTGCTTTTAGTCAAGATGGGCTGCCATATTATCATATTTCAATTAGTGAACTGCTAATTAACTCTTTCTTTTTATATGATAGTTGATATGTTTGTTTTTGTTCTTACTAAAAAAATATGTAAAAGAAAATGTTCATTTTAAAGAATCATCATCTGAATAGCCATTACATGACAAACTTCCAATAATGATAAAACATATCAAATATCATTTTGAGAATTATAACATTATGAACAATTAGGAAAAGGTATACCACAAGCCCTTATGACCCTTTTAGCATTTCCAATATATTGACTAATCGATGGACTTATCAAGTAAGCACACAAACATGATTGTTGTTCTTTTAACTTTTCACAACATTCTTCTGACGGTGGACTTCCTGTTATTATTTCCGGCTTGCAGACTTGAAATTTTGTGAAATCGCATGTCGCTTTCACTTCTTCCCCCAAAATCAACGTTTTGGTTAGAGTTACAGATGACAAGATGGAGACAATGAATACTAGTGTAATGAATCTCATGTCTTGTAACCTTCACGACTCCCTTCTATATAATTCTATTACGATTGCTTGAAAATGTTTGAGATTTTAATAATGAGATGTCGAGAAGGATGGTGAAGCTATATACAAAAGGTATTAATAGATGAAGTAATGTTTTGCTTTTCTTGTTAAGCAAATGTGTTTTTTAGCTAGTGTCTTTTGTTTTTATTTTACTTTACTAACTCTAGTGCATTTCAAATCTGTGATACAATTTTTTTTGATGAAAATGTGTAAAAAAGAGTATTAAGATTGTAACACATGTTAGCAATTCTTAAAAATACAATTCAATAAAGACATATATATATATATAATTATAATAAAATATCAAAACTTTTAAAACAAATCCATTTTTATTAATTTTTACTAATGTATATAGAAATATTATTTTAAAAAAAAAAATCAAAACTTTTGAAAATCTTCAAACATTAACTTTTATTATTAATTATAATTTTTAAGTTAATAAATAGAAAAATTAAAAATCTTGTCAAGGTTAATCCAATTACGGATTGAAAAAACCTGAAATCAAAATATGGTTCGTGACGAATGACAACTCATTGCCTTTAGTAAATGGGCTCACATGGGCCAATATAAACTGATGGGTATCGGATCCAATTAGGTAGAGCGTGAACAAGGTGTTGCAATTTTAACCTTAGCAAATTTTCTTGAGCTAAAACAATGTTTGAGATTTTTAATTGTGAGATCTCAATGAGGGTAAAGCTATATACACACTTTTTAGGCCGCGAATTTTGTTTGTGATTATATTGAATTGCATTTAATATTTATGTAACACATACTGTTTTCTTATTTTAAAAATGTTTTATTTGTCGGCACATATAAGTGGCATTGCATTAAAAATTTGATATGAATAGATGAAAACTTGCTAATTAAGAAGCACTCTATTGATCGATTTAAGGTTTTATTTGTGAGCATTACTTTTACGTAATTCACGACAAGACTGCTTCATTTGCAAAGGTAACGTGTCAATTCAGCTTAAAATATCTTTTTCATATTTTGTTAAGAAGAAGTTGCTATAATTTTTGGTAAAATTGTTAACATGTGACACAAACTAATTTTTCGTTTATATTTTTCGTTAAACTAATTGTTCAGGTTATTTTTCTATTTTCATTATTAGTCCCTGCACGTTTTAGGTCAATATATATAGTTTTAAAGGTCATTATTTACTTTTTACCAAGTCTTTTTCTAAGCCTCTTGAGAAGCAACTTGTTCCAAAGCACTTTCATAAGCTATGCATCCCCTGTTTTCAGAGTTTCATCAGAGATTTCAATAACATTGAAAAAATCTTTTCTAACTCTTTTCTCTATTAATCTGTTTATGCTTTCTTACTCATACATGTTGTTTGTTTCATCCTTCATGTCTGAGTAGTCTGCTTGTTAGGGTTAGGGTTTCTCATTAGGGATTCATATGATTAGTAGATTGCCCCCATCCTAGGTATAATCTGTAGGATTCTTCATCTTTGGTTGTTCTTAATGCTAGTTCTAAAGTAATTAACTAGAACTTGATCTTAGGTAATAGGTATACCCACCATAGGTACATGTTACTGGAACTACTATTTGATGAGCCAATGTTTATAGGCGTCTCGAATAAGATTGGTCTATCTACTTAGGTGAACTTATCAATTTCGTTTAGAATGCATGTTTAGGTATAGGATTTCACGGCACATCACCGAGAATCTTAGCTCTAGGCATAGTGAGTAGCACGGCAAATCACTGGTTACTCAATAATTACGGTTTGAGTTCAAGAACGGTTCGATAACAACCTGGCTATTTCTAGATCTACTAATCATCTGTTTCCTGATAATACCTTAACCTGATGTTTTATTATCTTGTTTTACAACCAACTAACCTTTTATTTGCTTACTCACTTTCTTTTTATTTTTTTTACTCATCTAGTTTAATCTTGATACTTTAGCTTATTGTGTGAACAAAAGAACTTTGTGGAATTCTACCCTTAAGTACTTTCGACGATCTCTTATTTGAGAGAGTGGTCTTAAGGCAATTTGAGCCATATCAATACCCTTACTTCCTATTTAAGAATTTTTAAAAATAAAAATAAAGAAAACATGTAGATATTCAAAAATGTAGTTGATATGTAAAAATAAATTGGTGATTTAGTTGAACAAGATGATTTTTTGATAGATAATGTTTTGTCTAAACTTGTTTGAAAACATTTTCCGTGTTCTACTAATATTTGAGTTTTTCTTTTAAACTGATATTTAGACTAGAGTTTGTTCTAACAAATTTAGAAAATCGGATAACAAATTTCTAAGACCTTTAAAACATGTATTCTATGCTTTTCTTCATGTTCAAATTTTTGTGTGAAAATGTATTCTACGATTTACTATATGTTCTTAAAATGTTAGAAAAACATTTTTTACTTTTAGAATTCATATTCAAAAGAATTTAGATTTTAGAATTCCAAAAAGTTTAGAATTTCTAGATATAGAAAGTGTATCATTGAAAAAGAAAACTAAATATTGATTAAATATTACGTTTATATAGTCTATTATTGGTTAAGATTACAATCTAAGGGGTTTAGAACCGGGAGGGTAAGTGCTCTGAAGCACTTCAATGCCTCTGTTTTTTTCGCCAGAGTTCAGAGATGAGTGTTATGTTTTTCATCACGATGTCGGTAATGAGAAAGAAAGAAAAAAACAGGTTTAAATTAAGGGTTTAGGAGAAGTCTCCATTTCAACTAGAGAGTTTGAAAACCCATAAATTTATCTGGTTTTTGTAAATAACTTAGGAAAATTATATTTTTTTTAGAAATTTGGTTAGTTAAATTTTTGAAAAATAGGGATAAAATAGTGGGTTTTATTATTAAAAACCCTATTTCACCAAATTCTTTATATGAAGGTATATATGGATATTTTATCCATAGAAATCTTTTTTATTTCCAAGTTCCCCAAACATATAGAATTAAATAAACTACATAACTATAATATACAAAAAAACAATGCAATTTACATTCATTGTAAATATTTAATTATCAATATGTTGGATTTTTACAAAACTAATTTATATATAATTTTGATATGAAACAATGTTTTTTTTTTTTTTTAAGAATCTACAAACTTTAATTTTATGTCAGTAAACGAAAAGAAGAAAAATATATGTAAAGGCTATTGGTTTAGGTTAACCGGACACAATGAGAATTTATTCCAGTCATGAACCTTCAAGTCACAAAAATTATTAGTCCCTGATTAATGTTACTTTACTTCATAAGTTTTGAATTCGAAAGCTTGATTTTCGATATTTAATCATGTACGCTTATGGTATTCGAAGTTTTGGATTTTGGCATACATTATACAAATCACAGACCCGTTTTTGCATCTAAAAGTTTTAGTTATGGATAGTCAGATTTGTTTCAGAATGAAATTTAAGAATTCTTTTTCATCTTTGTGTTGGTGGCTATTTTTTTTATCTATTGAATGTGTAGTTGACGATTGCTTTTTTCATGATATCTACGTATTTGATGCATTTGTTGAACAACAAACGAATACAGATAATTCTGCTACATGTCGAGGTTATAAGAAAATGAAGATTCTATTGAATCAGGTTAAATCATGACATCATATTAATAGACTCCAATGATCAACATTATTTTATATGATTTTTATAAATTTTACATTATTAATGACTATTTTATAAATATTTAACACTTCAACAATTAGGATAAGGTATTTTACAAGCCGCTAAGATTTGTTTAGCAGCTGTAATATATTGACTAAATTGTGGGTTTTGCAAGTAATCACAAAAACATGAATTTTGTTCTTTCAATTTTTCGCAACATTGAGTTGATGGTTGGCTTCCGTCTATCACCGATGGTAGGCATGGTTGCAATTCTGTCACGGTGCATGCCACTTTCTTCTCGCCCCACGAAACTTTAACAATCCCTCCATATATTGGAGCCACCAACGATAGAACAAAGAAAATGAATGCTAATGTTGTAAATTTCATGTATTCTAATATAATAAAAGACTCTTATCTAACTGTAGTTTTTTTTGTGCTTAGAAAATATATGTTTGAGATTTTGATGATAAGATGTTTTTGAGAAAGGTGAAGTATATAGATGGAGTAATGTTTTGCAATAAGCCAAATATAGGTAGTGTATTTTGTCTTTTGGATTAAATTTTAGTGCATTTCGTATCTATGTGACACATAATTATTTTCAATATAATTTATAAGTAATAAAAAATGTTTAAAACTTTTTTTAGTGTTAAATATTTTTCAATTAAACTAAATAATTATAATTAACTATCCAAATCTAAAAGCAAATCATTTACATAATTTGGAAATATTTGTTTATAAACCATCAATGCACACCTAATTTTGGATATGAGAAAAATGATTTGAAACTATCAATGATTAATTATAGATAAAAAGTAATTTTGTAAAGTGAGAAAACAAACTTATACAAACGAATAAAAATATCTGTAAATCAATTTTGTTGGGTTAGGGTTGACCGGTTGTTTGGGTTTAACCAGGATTCAGAGTCTGGGACTTGAAAACAAACTGGAGGCTAATTGGATTGTTCTTTAACCAATTGGGGAAGTAGAGGTGTAAGTGTTTAACAATGGTGCCTCTCAAACATTTGAAGAAGGAAAATCCAATCATCGACGCATGTTTTAGGATCTACACTACATCGTTATAAACATACTCTCTCCACTTGAGGCAAAGGGACGGATTCATTGCTTCAAGGTGGATTCCGTGAGGGTTAGTTTACAGAACTTGTAAGATGAACTTCGTGTTCTAGTAAAACACAAGTATGTCCCTGTTAGGCATTTCTTTATCCATGTCTTGTGTGGGGAAAAAAAATTCTTCATATATACTATTTTTCAAGCCTTACATACACATTGTGAATTGTTTCATTTCAAATTTTTAAGCTGCAGCCAAGAATGTAAAACATAGATTGTTCCTAGAGAAAAAAAGTTTTGTCTTTGCTTAGCCTTTTTGTACTCTCTTTTCATTGTGTGATTTCTTCTCAATGAAGAGTTTTGCATACAAGCTATTGCGAGTGTGGCTGAGTCTTGTATTTAGACACTAGTTTTGTTAGAGAATCATCTTGACAATAATTTTGCATGCAAACCAGCGGTGTTACTATCGGAAACCTACTTTTGGCATTCTCATCAGAACAATGGCGATTGAGAAAAATCTAGAAAAGCCAAAAAAATATTGTTTACAAATTTTGTAGGGTTTCCAATAGTAACACCGCTGGCTTGTTTTTCAATATGGACCAAGGTTAAATAAGTAATTGGAAACACCGGAGACACATTGTTGTATTACTGAAAATACTGAATTTCTCATCGATGATAGTTACTAAATGTTTATTGTTTGGTTCGCGTCCTATTCCTATCCAGCTAAAAATGAAAATTCAATTTTTTTTTGTTGGAATATTAATTTTGTTGAATGAATGATCATATATATTTTAAAACATTTTTGTGGTGTTAGCTTAAGAAGAGTTAAAATTTTTTAATGTTTTAGTTAATACAAATTATAAATAACACAACCAAAAAACATCTCGTGTAAAATAGAAGTTTCGTGTAACTATCGACTGCTACTACGATGCCATAGTCATGCTAATCATATGCAATGCGTCAAAAAATGACCTTACCAAAAGGTTATGCATACGCACAAAAATGAACCAGGAGAAGTTGGACTAGATATAAAAAAATATCGATGGAAAAAGATTGGAAGAGGTAATAACGGATTATGCAAAGGAGAAACAATCAAAACAAAGAGTTATGTTCGAGAAAAAGCTACAAGTCATCATCGAGAAGGTAATCAATAATTATCAAGGAGATTACTAAAGGCTATTGAGAATGTCATTACTTGTCGAGAATCTTTGTAGGATTGACAAAGAAGTAATAAGTACTAACGTTAATATCTTTTTTTTTTTATAATTTTGAGAAATAAGGAGAGTATATCAAGATAAAACAGACCATCTGTTTTTAGCTTAAATTAGATGAATTAGGACTAAGCAAAAAACCTGGGATCGATTATCCGAACTGAAACAGATCAAAAAAATTAGACCGAAAACCAAACCTGAACTCGAAGATTTTTTTTATTTGATTTTAAATTCCTCTATCCGAAAAACCCGAATCCAAACATGATCCGAACCTGAATCTAAATACCCAAATATTTTATTTAAAATCTAAATTTTACGTAAAACCCCAAATTTTACCCAAAAAATCGGGTATCAATCCCAAAAAAGGGCTTAAAAATTCATACCCAAACCGATATTTTGGATTTATTCTATTAAATCCGACCCGACCCGCTTCTCTGAATGACCACCTTTAATATTTTGATGAACTTATTTTGCTTTATAAAAAAAAAAGGAAAAAAAGAGTACGTCAAAAACTCAAAGAAGAGAAAATGACGAATCTTTTTCTTAAAGATGAGGCAATTGTATCAAGATACGAGGACGAGGTTGGTTTGTTTAACATTATCCCAAACAAAGTTTACGGCCAAACCCGTCACTGCCACGTGTCATCCGGATCTCCTTTTGGCTTCGTCTGAAGACGTTCGATGCTCACCGGTCGCGTCTTTATCCTCTCATCATCATCCTCGAAACGTGCAACACACAAAAAATTGACTATAAAAGATTGCAAATTTCTCTCTAAATATCTGATTCAAACGCATTTGGTAGGCTGAGAGAAAGAAAGAAAAAGATAAAGATGGATCACGCAGCAGATGCTCACCGTACGGATTTGATGACCATTACAAGATTCGTGTTGAATGAACAATCAAAGTATCCAGAATCTCGTGGTGATTTCACCATTTTGCTTAGTCACATCGTTTTGGGTTGCAAATTCGTTTGCAGTGCTGTTAATAAGGTAAAAAGTTTCGATCTTTAGATGATTTTTTGGGTCAGTGCTTTAAAAAAAGATGTCGCTTTCGATTTATGTTGGGTAAAAGGTTTGATTTTTATGGGTTGTTGATGAATGATGATCTGGAAATTCTCTTTTTCTAGATATGTGGAGTTGTCTCAATCGTCTTTAGTGTTATTTAGGATGGCCCATTGAGAAAGTTGTAATCTTTATGGTTGTTTGTTGCAGGCTGGTTTGGCTAAGTTAATTGGACTTGCAGGGGAAACAAACATTCAGGCAAGTTTTGTGTGTTTCTTCTTCTTGTTATTTTGGTGTCTCTGAGATTCCATTTTTTGTGGTATTAGGGTGAAGAGCAAAAGAAACTTGATGTGCTCTCTAATGATGTCTTTGTCAACGCTTTGGTTAGCAGTGGTAGAACTGTAAGTGTTTATGAAGTTGAAATGATATAGGGATGTTTTCATTTTGTGTCTCCTCACTGTTTTTGGCTATTGAAACTTTGTGGTAGTCTGTTCTTGTCTCGGAGGAAGATGAGGAAGCTACGTTTGTGGAGCCATCCAAGCGTGGAAAGTAAGTTTAGAAGTGATCTCTCATTGATTTAGCTTATGAAAATGTTATTGTTTAGCGTAATCTGATTATTTTTTGTTACCTATAGGTACTGTGTTGTTTTTGATCCGCTTGATGGATCTTCAAACATTGACTGTGGTGTTTCCATTGGCACAGTATGTTTCATTATCTAACCCAAGTTTTCCTTTTTTTTAACATTGAAAGAGGGCTTGGATAGTGAATCATGTGAAAAAGTTTGTCGTTTTGTGTTTGGTTTCATTGTGTGTAGATTTTTGGAATTTACACGTTGGACCACACTGATGAGCCAACCACTGCAGATGTTCTGAAACCTGGGAATGAAATGGTGGCTGCAGGTTATTGTATGTACGGAAGCTCCTGCATGGTACTGAAAATGAGATTCCCAAAGGCAACATTAGTATCAATTACTCTGATTAGTTGTTTCCAACATTGTTAGTTTAATGTGATCAACTCTCGCAGCTTGTGTTGAGCACTGGAACCGGTGTCCACGGATTTACACTGGACCCATCTCTAGGAGAGTTCATTCTAACTCACCCGGACATTAAGGTAATGGGAACTAGTCAACATAATGTTACTCCCTTTTTGTGAGTTTCTCAAGGTTCATTAGATCTTCTTGTGTACAGATTCCAAATAAGGGAAACATTTATTCGGTGAATGAAGGCAATGCGCAGAACTGGGATGGTCCAACTACAAAGTATGTAGAGAAAGTGATTAAATCTGATTCAAGTCTAGCTTGCTTGATATATTCATGGTTTTCGTTTTCGGTTTCGGTTTCGGTGTAGGTATGTAGAGAAATGCAAGTTTCCTAAAGATGGTTCTCCTGCAAAGTCTCTGAGATACGTAGGAAGGTATTATATAAGATCCTTTATCTATTTTAAAGCTCTGTCATAGTAAATAGCATATGCTTTGGTCCCTTTTTGGTTCATTTCATTTTGTTAACAGTATGGTAGCTGATGTTCATCGTACACTACTTTATGGAGGAATCTTCTTGTACCCGGCTGACAAGAAAAGCCCCAATGGAAAATTGCGGTAAGCTTAGGATAAAGCTAGTTCAAATACATAACCACTAAAAGGTTGTTCTGGTTTTGAGATCGATAAACCGTTAACCCCCCGCAGAAAACTTAACACTGTTTTGGCTTATATATGTGGACAGTGTCTTGTATGAAGTTTTCCCGATGTCGTTTTTGATGGAGCAAGCCGGAGGTCAGGCCTTTACGGGAAAGAAAAGGGTATACATTTTCCTCTATACCCTGATTTTATTGTCACTTGACAGAAATTTAAAGATTTTCTATACGGTTTACGTTTCCTGATGCAGGCGCTAGACCTTGTCCCGGAGAAGATCCATGAGCGTTCTCCGATATTTCTTGGTAGCTACGATGATGTAGAAGAGATTAAAGCTCTCTATGCTGAGGAGGAAAAGAAGAACTAAGCTTCTCATTCTTCTTTTATTCTCTTACTGTCTCTGTCTCTCTTATTTCTATATACAGTATCTTCTTCTGATGAGAAGAACAATATAACTCATTTACAAAAGGAAGATCTTTCTTTATCATTAAATGCACATAAAAATCTTCTTTCTTTCATATCTTCAATTTGTCTTCAGCTAATTCTAACATCCAATTTTAGATCATTCCAAGCTTGTCTTTTGATTATTGATCCCACTTTAGCACTTTATGTCACAAAGAAAGAAAGAACTTTATTTCAAGTTTTTTAAAAAGCTTCTATTGATTTATCAGAAGAAAAGCAGAGATGAATGAAGCCTTATTAAAGGAGGTCACTATTGAGGAAATACGTGAAGCGCTTTTCTCCATAGGAGCAACACGAGCACCAGGGATGGTTTTAACGCTGCCTTTTTCCAACGCTATTATGAGATAGTGGGAGAAACGATAGTCTCAAAGGTCAAAAACATTTTTGCAACTTAGTAATGCAAAAAGGGTGGAATCATACAAATCTCTGTTCTCCATAGCTGTCGATCTTACTCTCACGTAGTTTCCTTGTTTGAAGGTAAGATTAAGAGCTGGGAATGGGCAGTTGAGAGGATGAAAAGTTTACATGTACAGAAAGTGACTTTTGGGGCCAATACAATGGAGATAATCAAAGTCCTTCATAAACCAAAGGACTGTCCATCACTTGTAAGTCATATTTTCCCACTGTTATCTATGGCTGATGGGATGGAAGATTGGTTCATTTTATTTGAACCTAATGGGTGTAATTAGGGGGCCTATAAAATAGCTAGAAGTGTTACTTCTGATATAAGAGTGAACTCTTATGTGGCTCAAAGTTACCCTAGGTGGATGAAAGCTTTTTTAATTTAGGAGAAAAGTATTGCCGATGGTTTTAGGTACTTATTTTCATTATAGGTTTTTATTTCTAGGGGATTTATAATTGTAGATTTTCTTATTTTTCTATTGAGTTAATTCGGTTTTAGGACCTTCCTATATTTTATATATCTCAGCTATTATCTTGTTAGCTGTAATGTTGGAATTGTGAATCCTAGATTAAATCCTGCAACAAGAAAAGCTTCATGAGAAGAAGAGAAGAATAGAGAAGAAGCTTCAAGCGTAAAGAAGGAGCAAAATGAAGAAGAAGATGTCGTGACAAGAAGTCAACGAAACATGAAGAGGAAGGAACAAAGTCAACAGAATAGATGTTGGGCATTGTGTTTTGTTGTAATGGGTTGCAGATGAATTAGGCCCAAGTATGTTTAGTTAATGAGTGTTGTGTTCTTAGTCTAAGATAGAGTCTAAGATGTTGTGTAAGAGTGAATTAAGGAGTTGGGAGTTCCAACATAGTAGAGTGGCTGATGTAAGTTTTAGGTCTATGATGTGGTCTAGAGTCTAAGTATGTGTAGTGTAGCAAGTGGAGCAAAACCACTGTATGTATGTGTGTCTTTGTGTTGTGTAAGATTATCAAGTTTATTAACAATGTATACATTGAAGTGTTTAAACGTGTTCTTGTATTTTTTTGTTTTAACAAGAACACAAACAGAGGTTGTGAGCAAAACAGAGAGTTTGTGGTGAGCATTACAACATGTAAATATCTTTAAGGGATTACTTTGAAAAGATAGAAAAAATAAAAGGTTTAGTTTCTCTAGACTTAAGCGGTGGGTTTTATGCTTTATACTCAAATTTTCTTGGGTTGAGTCATTAACTTTTGATTATTTTATAATTAAGGTTATTCCCTTTCCCTTAATCGGTAACTAGTAGGGTTTCTTTCTTTTACTTCTGTAACTTTTAGCTTTCATCATTTCAACAAAAAAAAGATTAAAAAAAAAAACACAAACCAAAAGATGAGTGATGAATTATGGAATGACATCCAACATATGGAATTGGGTCGTGAACTCTTTATTCCATATCATGCTTATGCTGGAGCTTTTGCTTCTAATAGATTAAGTCATCTTGGAAGAATTCTTAATCCTCAAACTCAAAGTGTTGAAAGAGCTATACTGGAGTTACCTTATCAGTGGGGCCTAGGTTCTCAAGTTCATGGACATATCCTTGATGACAGGTGCTTTCAATTTCGTTTTCGTTCTGAGGCATACCTACTTAATGTCCTAAGGAGAGCGCCATGGGTGTATAATGAATGGTTTACTTCAGAGATGGGAAGATTTTGCTACAGAGGATATTCTTACTTATATAGACTATAATTTCAAATTAGAGGAATACATTCACCTTATGTATCAGAGAGGACAATTGAGTTCATTGCAAGTACTTTAGGTGAGGTTGTGGCTATGGATTTCAATGAAGAAACTACAACGCAGATTACCTTCATTCGAGTCAAGGTTAGAATTGATTTTATTGAGCCACTACGTTTCTTTAGAAGAGTGCGCTTTGAATCTCGAGAAGGGGCCATGAACGGTTTTAATTATGAAAAACTCCAACAAGTTTGCACTAATTGTTGCCGTGTAAATCATCAAGTCAGCCATTGTCCGTAATTAGTGCATCATGAGGATTTAGATGATGAATCAGAAGTGATGGTAATTCCAGAGAGGCATGATGGTGAAGGCTCCAACAGCCTCAATCGATGGGATCAAGAGATTAACTCACAAAATTCTAATATCTCAACGTATTCACCTCTGCATGATTTTCCTGTTGTAAGCTGGAATTTTTATACTGCAGGCAACCTACCTCATCGATTCTCATCATCTTCAAACTCATCTACTCCTATAGCTTCAGCTAGTTTTCTTGCAGCTTCAGGATGGAGACCTACAACTAGACCTACCTATGAATTTGGTGAGAGTTCCAAGCGAAAGAAAGGAAAGCAAGTGTGGGAAGATCCTGAACGCAACATCCGACAGAGACGTATGGAACTGGGGATAAGGTTTTATCTGGTGGATGGTGAGGCTCCTTAAATTCTTACATGAAGGGCTTAATATTAGAGTAGAATCGGTTTTATCTACTCTAATGATACTTGTTTATGGGAATCAAGGTTTCAGTAAGTTACTTTAGGTAATAAAGATCCACTTTAAACAATAGGGTGGAGTTGTTACAAAAAATTTTGAAGGACGAAGATGGTTATAAGATGACAAAGGAAGATTTGTATAGCAGCTTTATGATCTTCCATGACTACATTTTTTGACTTGTATATTACTCATAACTCTTATGGTGAGAAGATGGTGTGTTCGAAGGATCCGGAATCAAGCAAATGGTGAATGGTTATTGACACCAGTTATGTCTGAAGACTAAGACGCATCTTTTATTTTCATCAGTTATTAATAGTTACAGCTGTTGTAATATTACTTGGGTTGTTTTTAAGGTTCCGGTTGATGTAAAGAGTACTATGTTTCTCCAAAATGGTTCTCCATTATTGGAAGATGCTTTTAATGTCATATATAAAAATGGTTTTGCGTGAAAAAGAAAGAAAAAAACATATTAGAAACTGTTTTCTTCTCCCTCTCCTTTTGACGACAAAGAAGCGACTTTACAAAACTTTTTCTCTTTGGTTTCACAGTCGTCGACATTTTTCGATGGATTCTTTATATTTCTTAGTTAATTTTTTCCTTCTGTTTCTAATAATTATGATGGGAAGAATCCTCTCTAACCAAATTTTGTCTAGATCTATTTTTCATTTTGGATGGTGATGGCTTTTGTGGTCATGTTTACAACAGAGTCAAATAATTGCAAAATTCAAGTGAAGCCATTACTAGAATTCAAATAAGAGGATTCCAGCCCACCAATATCTTTCGTCACATATCATGTCAATTCGATTGAATCGTGAGTTATTGTCAATTATAATATTTGTTTATGGTGATCTTTTTCATCAGCGTCATCTCCGGTTCTCGACCGATAAATCTACTCCTGATCAATGCATGGTTTGCAGAAATCATTTGGGTATTTGATTCGGGGATCAATAGACAAATATTTTTGATCGAAGGAATTGGCCTCTATGATGACTTCTTTTTTCTAAGGATACGATCGAATAATGGTGACATTCTTTTTGTGCCACATTTGAAATGAATAAGTTTTATGGAAAAGAAAATCATGGTTACTAATCTACGACGATGGATATGGCGTTACAAAAGACATGATCGAGGACCATTTCAAACAACATATAAGTGTGTTTGTTTAATCAATGTGATACAAAAAACATTTGGGAATTTCATCTATAAGATGTTAGCATTTCACGAATATATAAAGAGAAAATTTTACAGATTTCATATGTTGCGTGTAAAACTTTTTTTTGGGAAACAGGATTACTTTAATTTTTGAAATAATTACTAGGATAGAACACAATTGTATGTTTATTCCTAAAATATAACACATCTTTTTTTTATTACTCACATGTTTTCAATACTTGTGTAATTACAGTTAACACCCTTGATTAGTTTTAATTAAATATTATTATTAAATTTGTTTTTAATTAAAAATAAATTAAAAACAATGATTATCCATGTCACCAATCCATGTCATTTACCCTGATCCACGTCATCCGAAACCAAAAATTCTCCTAAAACTTCCAGTTTCTCATTTTTTCAGCATGTTTCACTGTTCATCCGCGCAAAAAAAAAAAAAAAAAAAAA
>Ga0041059_1002148_pt1 | contig 15041 bp, 16 predicted proteins | sample AraColnosormetaG_FD_56232 | JGI IMG/M metagenome (GOLD analysis project Ga0041059, IMG submission 56232) | Arabidopsis roots microbial communities from North Carolina, USA - Col MF nosort | ecosystem: Host-associated > Plants > Roots > Unclassified | place: USA: North Carolina | collected...
TTTTTTTTTTTTTTTTTTTTTTTTGTTTCAGCTACTTCTCCGATTTTTAATACGAGTTTCAATTATACATAATACTACTACTAGAAAGCAAATTCTTGAAAACAACTGAACTGAAACCAAACCGTTAACTTGACCACTCATAAGCGAAATCATCTAAAACGCTACACTAAGCGTTTCATCAGTCTCGAGGAACTCACAAACCAAGCTAAGATATTGTTACTTTGTTTGAAATATAAAATTTTGAGAAGAAAAGAAGCAAAGATGAGGATAAATTACCAAACAAAAACAGAGTTGATACAGAGCAGCAGATAACACCAAAGCTGTGCACATAATCTGTCATAAAAAAACAAACTTTTCTTTTCGACAAGTTTTACAGCAAAGGAGGTTGAACTCAGATTTTCGGTTACGGTTGCAGGTACATTACATAACCGTCTTTTCTTCCATTAGACCTTCAGGCCTCATCCATCTGCTCCTGAATAAAGCAGTCGATCATTGAGTTTTGGGGTGTTATTATCCGAATAATCTTATAAGACTATCAATATGCGAGTTTCTGATGATGCAATTGAATATGAAAGTATAGAATTGGGCAAACCTGCATATCGGAGGTCCAAAGGGTTAGATTGTCCCTTAGCAACTGCATGATGAGAGTACTGTCCTTGTATGACTCCTCTCCCAATGTGTCCAGCTCAGCAATGGCTTCTTCAAAAGCCTAGAGGTGATGAATCCAACAAGAACAAGTTAGAAATGCGATGATAAGATGAGCTTTAATAGTCTTATAGAATCTTGTATATGTGATGCATGAGATGTTCCGGATTCAATATGCACCAAAACCCCGATCAGATTCTACACAATCTCGTATGCATAATGTATGAGATATTGTGGTTCTAAAGTCTTGTCATTTTAAGAGATTCTACTGACAAAAGGAATAATTTGGTTAATGTGAAGCGTTAGTCAAAAAAGTTATATCAAAAGAGGACTTTGCAGAATGTCTTTTTCTTTAGAATCTCTGTTTATTAAAAAGAAGTGGGTCCGTTCAGAAAGAAGAAAGAGTTACTTTTTATAAACAACTTGTCTATTTCTGGTAAAGGTTTCAAAATTCCTTCAAATCAACCCAACACAATGAATACAAGATGGGGCCAATAGGAATAGTAAAACAAGTGGTCAAGTTAGTAACTCAAAATGCAAATTACACTCTCCCTAACCAAACTTAAGACAATGATGATCAGACAGAGAAACTCTACTTGAAACAAACATGCAGTATAGTGGATGAAGAAAGAGTACCTGTTTCGCCATGCTACAAGCTTTCTCTGAAGAGTTGAGAATCTCGTAGTAAAACACTGAGAAGTTAAGAGCCAAACCAAGCCTGATCGGATGTGTAGGTGCTAGATCAGCAACTGCAACGTCCTTCAATACAAAAACCCACGAATGAGCAAAAATACATATTTTCAGAACAATTATATATTACTAAGACATATTAGGGAAGCAATTGATCTTAAGCCCAAATAGTAAAAGTTGACTACTTCTAACGATAGGATCAATACAATAGCTAGATTCGAGACCAATTTACTTATTATGAGACAACTGATTACAGATTAGCTAATTGAAGTAATCTCAGAAATAGGGTTTTAGCTCCACAACAGGATCGATTCAAGGATTTAGGGAATCAAAGATATACCTGAGCAGCTTTGTAAGCGATCATAGTATCTTCAGCAGCAGTTTTCCTCTCATCACCAGATTTAAACTCAGCCAAATAACGATGATAATCTCCTTTCATCTTCAGGTAAAAAACCTTAGACTCACTGGCAGTAGCTGAAGGAATTAGATGCGAATCAAGTAACCTGAGAATCCCAGAACAGATCGAAGAAAGCTCAGTCTCAACTTTAGATCTGTAATCCTTAACAAGCGACACGTGTTCTTCGTTCTTCCTGCTCTCTTCCTTTTGCTCAATCGAAGACACGATTCTCCATGCCGCACGAAGAGATCCAATCACGTTCTTATACGCGACCGAGAGAAGATTCCTCTCTTCTACGGTCAGCTCACCGGCCGGTGTAGCTCCACTTACGAGCTGTTCCATGAATTGAACCATCTCTTCGTAACGCTCGGCTTGCTCGGCGAGCTTCGCCATGTAGACATATTGATCTCTGCTTAAGGTCGTCGCCATTAGAGAAGAAGATCTCGCTTTTTTTTTCGATTTCACCGGAAAATTTTGAAATCGGAGGAAATTTCTGGAAGAAAAAAAGAAATTGAGAAGAAGAATAAAAAGCTTCAAAGCCGAGTCATAATGAGCTGTAAAAGGAAATTCTCTTCACTCGCGCGTGATTAACACACTCTGATAAACGACGTCGTTAGTTGAAATAAGGATTAACAGCGTGAAACCCACGTTGAGTGTACGAGGCGCGTGGCTAGGTTTCGGTTTTTTTGATAAGAGCGAGTGAATGGACGATAATAATTTAGTGCGTCAGCTTCCCCAACTAGTTGACACTGTTCAAGGTCAAATGTTAGAATACGGGCTTTTGATTAGGCTTTAGATGGGCTTTTTGAAGCCTGTTAAAGCTATTACCTTGCTGGCTAAGCATATGCGTTTTCGGCGTGACCTGGACACAACTAATGTGGTCGGAGAAAAGGCATATGAAGACAAGAAAAAGTTGTCCAAATTCTTTCTTTCGTTGATATTAATTTTTCTTTTGGTCAATACTCATATTCTTTAATTTCTTATATTGTTGATTAAAGAAAATTAATTATTTTCATTTTCCAATACTTTAAATTTAAAAGACCGGATCAAATTAATTGAATTCGTTTTTTGTGGGTTTTTATTTGTTGATTCATTGTAAATTTCAATAAATGAGAATTGATGAAAATTATGCTATATTAATTTGATTAGTCAAATGAGATAATTGAGATCCGGCAGGACATTTGTTTGGCATGAAAAACAAAATAATAAAGAGTTGGTTAATCAAATGCGACCAAATCATTAGATCGAAAAATCTGAAGAAATCGATTACTCATGTTTTTAATACTGGAAAGTTGTTTAGATTATTTGGGTTAACAAAAATCTGTATACACTCGTAGTTCTTACTAATTTATAACAAAACCTAAATTCTCCAAAACTAATGTAATGCAAATTGATTCTCTGATAGACGCACCGTCACGCGCGCATAACGTTGCCGTTATGGGAGAAAGAAAGGGCGTATCTTCACTTGCCACGTCAGTTTTACGCTAAGCGTAATAAAAGTCGCCGTCACCGTTAATTGACGTCTCCATCCAACGCCGCTCTTCTTCTCCGCTCTCACCGTATATATTTTTTTCCTATGGTGGCGCAATTTTTACTAAACTTACATAAAAAAAAAAGGAAGATTAAATAAAAAAAGAGAAAGAAATATAAGAGCTTCCTCAATCGATCTTCCATTTTTCTTCTTCTTCATTGTGAAATTTGAGTCCAATGACTGTCACTGGTCGAATTTTCCACCTGTAGTCAATTTGAAGAAATTTAACCAGTTTGTTCTACTGGAAAAATTTCTGGTTTCACACTTGTGTTGACTCTTTCACTGGAAAAAAAGAAACGAAAAAACTCCGAAGAGTCTTCTCTGGGCAGTGTAAGTAAGCTAATGCATTAACATTTTTTGGCATTGAGAAGTAGATCGATTCTTCAATTTTGTGAGTTTCCGTTCACGATTTCGCTTTCTTTCATGTGAATTTCGTGAAAGAGAGAAAAAGTAATTCTCATCTTTCTTGCTACATTCTCTTTTTGCCGTTTTCACTAGAATTTCGCTTTTGTAGCCTTCGATTCGTTTGATTTCGTTTGATTTCGTTTCAGTTGCTATGTTTTAGGGATTTCATTATAGAACTGAGATTTGATTGTTGAATGTGAATGAAAATTTTGATAATTTTTCTTCTGAAATTTAGGTTAAAAGGTAAGGAGCAATGTTCAGGGAAGCTGGCTTAAGAAACATAGGAGAGGTACGAACAAAAACTTTATCTGCATTTTTCGATGTTGTTTGATTTTGCTGTAACTAATGCTTGTTTTGTAGGATGTTGATTCGAGGTGGACGATTGGTAATCGGAAATTGGATGCTAAGTCTGTTCCCAATGCCAATTCTGGTCATGGTTTTGGATTCAGGAGTGCTCCTCCATTGTCTTCATCAATTAAACCCGTGAGAGGTAATAACAATGGTGGTTCAAGTTCAGACATGGACATTGCTTCTGATTCAGATGAAGAGATATTCGAGAGGCAACACTCTCCTCAAGATTATAGAATTCATCTTGGTTTGCCTCACGTCGCAGCTCAAAATGGACTTGGACGTAATGGTGCTAAGGTCTTTGGTGCTGCTGATGATTTATCTGACTCAGCTACTAGCACTGAAGTTTCATATGTACTTACTTTTTACCCCCTTGTCTCTCGTTTTCCTTTACCGTTTCTAAATATGTTCTGATTTGATTATCATGTTTACAGGAAGCAGAAGCTTGTGGTGTGCGGAACAATATATCTTCACATAATGAATTTGAAAGACGAAATGTTGAGGCTGGAACTTCAGGAAGGACTCTGAACGGGACAAGCACTTCAACAAGTTCATTGCCTCGTTTCCCCACCTTTCATGCGAGGTTTGAGTTACATTGCTGACTTAGATTTTGCTTTCTTGTTTTTTTAATCCTCTGTGATTATTCATTCCATCATTTTTTGTGTGGTTTGAATGCAGTGAGCAAGGTCCATGGTCTGCGATGATTGCCTATGAAGCCTGTGTACGGTTATGTCTTCATTCATGGTCAACGGATAGTGTCAGCGAGGCTTCTTACTTCCTCAACAATGAATGCACCATAATGCGGAATGCATTTAGTTTGCAGAGGTTTTTCCTTCATTCTGAAGAAGAGTTACTGGGAAAGGGACCTTCTGAGTTGGTTACTGAGACGTCTGTTCCAAAATCGAAGAAGACTATTGGAAAAATTAAACTCCAAGGTATACACATTTGTATCTTTTTTCCCTTCCACTGTATTTTACCACTTGTAGAAATCGCAGTAGTGCTTACAAGAGTAAGATTTTGTACAGTTCGTAGAATTAAAATGGGATTAGATCCACCACCTGGCTGTAACATTGCAACACTGACGGTCTCCAAGGAAAAGCTCGAAGTTGTTCGTCACCATATTGTGGAACTGAATTCGACTTTATCTTCTGGATGGAAAGCAGCGAGGAAAGTTCATGTCACTCCCCAAGTTCCTCTAAATGGTTCACTTTCGCGTCAAAGTTTGGCTTACATGCAGGCTGCTGCTCGCTACCTTAAGCAGGTCTCAAAAGCCGTTAAAAAGGAAATTGTTACATCTCACACTGGACCACAAACTTATGAAGCAGTACAAGGTATTTCATTGTACTTTGGACATAACTCTTTGTCTTATTTTCGTCATCAGTATTTGATTCTTTCTGTTTTCAGAAACATATTCATGTTCATTGAGGTTAAAGAGCTCTCCTGAAGATGATCAAATTAAGACGCAACCTGGATCTGGCGAAACGTTTATTTTGTATGTACCCTTGTTTATTGACATGATCTTTAATGATCATTCTTTCTATTCCTTTCTTTGTGGATCTTAGTATTCTTTTCTCTTGTAGCTTACCAGATAGTCTTGGTGATGATTTGATTATTGAAGTTCGAGATTCGAAGGCGCAACTTCTTGGCCGTGTCGTAGCTCAGCTAGCAGCTATGGCTGATGATCCGGTAAGATTCTCTCTCTCTCACTCGCATTATGTTTTCAGATTACTGATTCCATTAGACGCTGAAGCTGAAGATCTTATGTTTTTTCTTTTCTTTCTAAATCAGAGTGAAAAACTGCGATGGTTACCAATATATCATGAACCAGAGCATGAACTAATTGGGAGAATCCAACTTACGTTTAGTTACTCAAGTAGTTTAGATGAAAAAACTAAGTGTGGGTTGGTGGCAGAAACTTCAGCGTATGATCTTGTCCTAGAGGTGGCTATGAAAGCAGAACGATTTCAGCGTAGAAATTTATTATTTAAGGGCCCGTGGCATTGGATGATAACTCGATTTGCATCCTATTACGGGGTTTCAGATGCATACACTAGATTAAGGTAATCATTGAGTGACTAAGAATGGTTTTAGTGTCTTAAATTTCTGTCGCAGTAACTAAACGATGTTTTGTGAGAACTTGCAGATATCTTTCTTATGTCATGGATGTCGCATCGCCTACCAAGGACTGTCTTGATCTGATACATGATTTTCTATTCCCTATTATAATGACAAGCAACCACAGGGCTGTATTGAGTCATCAAGAGGTGGGTTAGCTTTGATCATCAAATTGTTATATTTTCAGTATTCAAGTAGCTTACTTCAACTTTTGGTCCTTTGGTCAGAATCGGTTACTTGGGGAAATTGACGAACAAATTCAGCAGATTCTCGCTTCAGCATTTGAGAATTATAAATCACTTGCTGAACTGTCTTTCTCCGGGATGAAAGATGTTTTTGAGTCTGCTACGGGGACTCCAGCACCTGCTATAGAATCAGCTGTCAAGCTTTATGGTCTTCTCAACGATGTATTAACCCCCGAGGCACAGTTGAAACTCTGCAGATACTTTCAGGTATTAATCAAACTTGTATCTGTTTCTTATCCATCTTTTCTGAAGTTGTATATGTGATTCATCACCTACGGAAACCACTTCAGGCTGCTTCAAAGAAGAGGTCAAGAAGACATTTATTGGACACAAACGATTTACTTAACAACCGTAGTGAAGGTGTACCAGTTGATCCCATGGTGCTTGCAGCTTCGTATCAAAAGATGAAGTCTCTAATCTTAAGCCTTAAAAATGAAATATCCACTGACATAGCGATTCATGACTGCAATGTGCTCCCAAGGTTTGTTTAAGACTCAAGTAAAAAATATGCAGCACATATGTTAACTATCAAACAGCTTTATCTTTTATCTTTTTTAATGATTTTCTCGCCGTCAACTATCAATCAGCTTTATAGACCTTCCAAATCATTCAGCGGCAATATATAGTGTTGATGTCTGCAATAGGCTCCGGGAATTTCTTCTCGTTTGGCCTCCTCCTGGACCATCACCTGCGGTTGTTGATTTAGTTATTACAACTGCTGACTTTCAGAGAGATCTCTCTAGCTGGCACATAAAGTAAGTTCACTGGTAATTACTTTTAAACTTCCGTTTTTTTTATACATTCCTGTTACCAATAGGCACCTATATATTGTCTTGTCATGTTGCAGTCCTATTAAAGGTGGCGTTAATGCCAAGGAGCTTTTCTATTCATATATCACAACCTGGATTGAAGAGAAAAGGCGAGTTTTATATGAACTCTGCAAGCTAGAGACGGTACTAATCCTGCAACTGAGTTCTTCCAAGTTTAGTTATATACTGCAGAACGTAGAACAATTTAAATCCCTTCTTCCATACAATTGAATTACATTCTATCTGTTTCGCTTTTCAGTCAAAAGCATGCGTCGAGATTCCGGGATTGACTTCTCCTTTTGTCGATGAGATGTATGAGAGACTCAATGGGACACTTGATGAATACGATATCATCATTAGGCGGTGGCCAGAATACGCAATATCCTTGGAGAAAGTAAGTGAAACAGCAAAGACTTCGTTCAAGTCCAATCATATGTTATGTTGTTGTTTTATGGATCATAATCCAAGTTGTTCCATGGAAAAAGGTTGTAGCAGACTCAGAGAAGGCAATAGTTGAAGCCATGGAGAAACAATTTACTGAGATTTTATCTCCGTTGAAGGAAAGTAAAATATTTGGCCTGAAAATTGTCAAGAAATTCACCAAAGGCACACCTAATCCTTATTCTGTTCCAAAAGAGGTATGTCGCTTATTGTATTTTTGCAAATTTAACTTTTGGATGTAAGAGGAGAAGACATTGACCCCATTTTGGTATAATTTCAGCTTGGAGTTCTTCTCAACTCAATGAAAAGAGTGCTTGACATTTTACGCCCGAGCATAGAGAACCGCTTCAAATCTTGGAATTCATATATCCCTGATGGAGAAAACAGAGTCTTGGGAGAGCGGTTAAGTGAGGTGACAGTATTGTTAAGATCCAAATTCAGAAGTTATATGCAAGCGCTTGTGGAGAAACTTGCAGAAAATGTATGTACTCTCTAGTTGTCTTCCAAAAAATTTGATTTTCTTCTGGTTTTTGTTCTCACAGCCACCTTTGTTGAAATCAATTTCTTGACTTTGTTATGTTAACAGACGAGGATACAAAGTCACATGAAGCTAAAGACCATCATCCACGACTTAAGGGAAACCACAGCGGAACCGGATGTTAGAAACAGAATGACGTCATTGAAGGATTTGCTAGACAAAACCATCGATCATCTACACGGTGTTTTCTTACCAGATGTGTTTGTAGCAATCTGCAGAGGAATCTGGGACCGAATGGGACAGGTAAGAGACATCATTACATTTCATTATACCGGTTGGTTTTGTCTTCTGCTTTTACCTCTACTGTTCTGTTCTGTCTATTCCAGGATGTGCTTCGTCTTTTGGAAGACAGGAAAGATAATGTGACTTGGCATAAAGGCCCAAGAATCGCAGTTTCTGTAAGTATTTGTTTGAAACTCTTTTGGGAGCTGTAATAAAAAAATGTTGGTTGCCATTTTTTCTTATCTTATTCTTTGATAACTTTAGGTTTTGGATGAAATCTTTGCGACACAAATGCAAAGCTTGCTTGGAAACGGTTTGAAGCCCGAGCACTTGGAGCCACCAAGATCGATGATGGAACTCAGGTCTATGCTATGCAAAGATTCTACGGATTACAGAGAAGGGGGATACAACTACTAGTACCAGAGATTGTGAGCCGGTGAAGAATCTGGTTCTTGTTTGGTTCATTGGTATGGTATGGCCATTGCCAAGTTTCTATTCTTTGAACCAAGCAAATGTAGTTAAAAGAAGGCGCGGGGGTAAACAGAGAGTTTAACTGTACTTGTATGTTATAAAAAAAGGTTGAAAAAAATAGAAGAAAAGAGACTCTCGCATTTTTCTCAAGTTGTTGTTTGCAACGAACCGAGTTTAGTCGTTCTCTCGTTAACTTTAGTTGGGCCCCGGCCCACTAAGGTATGAGTATAAAAATATTCGTCGCCTGAGAGATTCGAACTCTCGCGGGAAAATCCCACTCACTTAGCAGGCGAGCGCCTTAACCACTCGGCCAAAGCGACTACTTGCTGATTTGCTTGGTAATTATACAACTAAACTAAAATATATGAATAATTTTACATGAAAATAAAGTTTGCTCCATGGTGAATAGTTAGTCTTGTCTGTCTTAAAAACTAAAGAGATTTGTTGTAATGCTATTGGGCTAATTGGGCTTTAAGATTTTGTAATTGGGCTCAGTTCATCATATATGAAAATAGTAGACGACAAAAAAAAGAAAGGTAAACGACAAAAAACAAGTGCACGTTGATTCCCTCCTTTCTTCTCTATTCACTTTCTCTCTCTAACAACACACCATTCTTTCTGATTTCTTCTTCTTCTTCTTTTCTCTCTCTCTAGCTTTAATCTCTCCAGATGCCCAAATCCTTTACCCGCCGTCGCTTCTCTAATCGCCACCATCTTCTCCGCCGTCTTACCTTCCACATTTACTCTTACTCTCACCATCACCGTCTTCGTCCTCCTCTGCATCACCAATGTTAATCACCTTTCCACGATTCGTCTCTTCCAGATTGATTCTGGCTTCTCACGTTTGAGATTATAATGCCGGTTTCTCTTGAAAGTGAAACCTTAGGGTTTCGTTGTCTATTGATTGGGTGTATGATGTTGGTTTTTCTTCTGATTCGCCGGCAATGGAGATCTGCTTCTGTGAGAAGAGAAGAGGTGATTCGTCTCATTGCTTTAGCCACCGAGGAATCTTATTTGGCGGAGGAAGTTCGTCCCGCCACTGTTGATTACGGCGGAGACTCGGTTTCTGATGTTTACCGTTGTGCCGTTTGTCTATACCCTACCACTACTCGTTGCTCTCAGTGCAAATCTGTTCGTTACTGGTTCGTTCGTTTCCTCTCAATTCAAATCCGAGGATGACTAGTTTAAGAATCTGATCACGAGGAAAAGTTTAGATTTTTAATTGGTTCTGTTTCTTAAAAAGATCATTTATTGTTACCTTTTTTTGGTAGTTCAAGCAAGTGTCAAATTCTTCACTGGCGACGAGGTCATAAGGAAGAATGTCGATCGCCTGATTATGATGAAGAAAAGGAGGAGTATGTTCAATCTGATTATGGTAACACTTGAGATTTTAGCTTTTGATTTATAAAGGTTTCACATTTGGTGGTTTGTGATTTTGATGACTGAAAGCTCTCTGCAGATGCTAAAGAGTCTAATGTGGATTTTCCATCTCGTGGGACTGCGTATGAATCATCATCTAATGTGTCTGTTGATGTTGCCTGTGATATGTCTACAAGTAGGCCTAGTATTCATAAAGTGCAACCTAGATCTGAAGCTGTGGATTTCACTACTTCTTTAAACATAAAGGATAATCTCTATGAGACCAGGCCACTAAGTAGGAAGAAATCACGTAATCGTACAGACAAGGTTGAGTCAGCCAGTAATTATTCCAAAGGAAAGACTGATGCAAAGCTGCGGAAACTTGGCAATCAAAATTCACGTAGGTCAGGTGATTCGGCTAATATGTCAATTTCAGATCAATTTTTGTCAGTTGGGTTTGAAGAAGAAATGAATGCACTTAAACATGAAAGAATTACATCTGAACCATCTAGTGCTTCTGCTGCAATGTCTTCGTCTTCAACTCTTCTCCTACCTTCAAAAGCTAACAGTAAGCCAAAAGTGTCACAAGCTTCAAGTAGTGGATTGAAAACATCGGTGCAGAAAGTTGTTCAGCATTTTAGACCTCCACAGTCGTCCAAAAAGTCTCAACCTTCCAGTTCTATTGATGAGGTTATTACGATATATGATTGGTTTGTACCTTGATTATATCTACTGCCATGATCCCATAGTGACGTTGCTGTATTTTTTGTGCAGATGAGCTTCTCGTATGAGTTGTTTGTGAAACTTTATTGTGATAGAGTAGAATTACAGCCATTTGGCCTTGTGAACTTAGGGAACAGGTACGTATCTATCTTTAACACGTTTCTTGCTTTTGGCATGAATTGATGATCTAATGTGCTAATATATTTGTGTTTGTCACTTATATTATTACTTTTGTAGTTGTTATGCAAATGCTGTCCTTCAGTGCTTGGCATTCACTCGGCCACTGATATCATACCTTATTAGGGGATTACACTCTAAAACATGTAAGCTGCACACCAAAACAATTTTCACTGCTCTTATTTTAAGTTTGTAACTATGTGGAATCTTATCTTGATAATTGGATTTTCAGGTAGAAAGAAGAGTTGGTGTTTTGTTTGTGAGTTTGAACACTTAATTTTAAAGGCAAGGGGAGGAGAATCTCCTCTTTCACCTATCAAGATCTTATCAAAATTACAAAAGATTGGGAAGCATCTTGGCCCTGGAAAAGAAGAAGACGCGCACGAGTTTTTAAGGTGAATCATATGGGTTTTGCTTTTAGTAGCTTCTATCGGTTTTTCAAAGTTAAATATTTTTGCAAAGGTGATTTACATTGTTCTTTCATAAGAATGCCAGGTGTGCTGTTGATACAATGCAATCTGTTTTTCTCAAAGAGGCTCCTGCAGCTGGTCCGTTTGCTGAAGAAACTACTTTAGTAGGCCTTACGTTTGGTGGATATCTTCACTCCAAGGTTATAATATTATTAGGAACTGTGTATTGGCTTTAGTACCATTTGGAGCTTTTTTTGTTGTAATCCCAATTATTGACATTTTAATGTTGAATACTACACAGATTAAATGCATGGCATGCCTCCACAAATCTGAGCGACCGGAGCTGATGATGGATCTAACTGTTGAGATTGATGGGGATATAGGAAGCCTCGAAGAAGCACTTGCTCAATTCACAGCATACGAAGTCCTAGATGGAGAGAACCGGTATTTCTGTGGCAGGTACTTGATTTTTTCTCTTGGAAACTTAATATATACGTTATAAAAAACTACTACTAATTCCTTTGCCTTTGGCTTTCCTTTTTACAACTACAGATGTAAATCTTACCAGAAAGCCAAAAAGAAATTGATGATATTGGAAGGACCCAATATTCTTACTGTCGTGCTGAAACGTTTTCAGGTGAGAGTCTTCATCCTCGTTAGTTTGAAGGTGTCTACTATTGTTGGGTTAACTCAGAAGAATGATTTATTTTTCCATGCAGTCTGATAACTTTGGGAAGCTGAGCAAACCCATCCATTTTCCCGAGCTTCTCGATATTAGCCCGTATATGAGTGACCCAAATCATGGGGATCATCCGGTTTATAGTCTCTACGCAGTGGTGGTCCATTTGGATGCTATGAGCACTTTATTTTCAGGTCATTATGTTTGCTACATAAAAACCCTTGATGGAGATTGGTTCAAAATTGATGACAGCAATGTAGGTCTCAATATATCATTTATACTATTTAGATACCAATTATGCTATTGTCTATTTCTCGAATCTTGATTTTGATTCTGAATTCGCAGGTTTTCCCGGTTCAGTTAGAGACTGTGTTACTAGAAGGAGCATACATGCTTCTTTATGCAAGGTGAATGAATACAAAGAGTGGACACATATCATAAAACCCAACTCTTGTTCATTTTACTAATATAGCTGAGGAAATCCTCTTCTTTGACAGGGATTCTCCGAGACCGGTGAGCAAGAACGGTGGTCGGAAATCAAAGCAAAGAAGAAATTTGGCCGCAATTCCGTCAAGAAAGGGCAACAAGAAACAGAGAGACGGTGATAATAACAGTTTGTTGCCGCGTGTGGACTGGTCGAGTGGAAGCCTGTCGTCAATGTTTAGCTCATCGGACACAACAAGCTCATGTAGCACAAAAGACTCATCAGGTATTGAGAATTTATCAGATTACCTGTTTGGTGGAGTTGAACCGGTTTGGAAATGGGATCGTCATAATAAATCTCAAACGTTTGATTGAGATTTAATTTTTGAGTTTGATGACCAATTTTTGACTGTGAACCAATAAAGCAAAAAAAAATAGAAAATGTTAACATTTTTTGGGTGGACTTGAACCGGTTTGGAACGTCATGATTCATATCCTCTATAACGTTTTACTGAGGTCATGTTTTTTGAGTTTGATGACCAGTTTTTGACTGAACCAATTAGCAAAAATAGGAGAAGGTACAGTTTTTTAGACCTTTTTTGAATCCAGTAAATTCGAAATTTAATAAATGGATTTCTCTTATTTTGAATTTAACTTTTAAAATTTGGAAAGCATAAAAAATTACTCCCTCCATTTCACAATATAAGTTGTTTTGGACTAACTTTTTTGTTTCACAATATAAATTGTTTTCAAGTTTCTATGCAAATTATATATTATTTTAATATTTTATGATTATTTCTATTATGCAGTCTCTTTTATAATTGGTTGAAGTTTTTAAAAGTAAATATTCTTAATTTGTGTGCTTTTAGCTAAAACAACTTATATTGTGAAAACGGAGGGAGTATGTAAACTGGAATCCAAGAGAATTCCATGGAAGTGAGAGCTTTTCTTTGCTGAAACTGTTCTTACACCAAATACCACCATTATTGGCGGAAAAACACAGAAGTACACACAAATACAGAGAAATCCAAATCCAAATATATAAATGGCCTCGCAGTAAAAAAAAAAAAGGATACTTACAGAAAATGAAACTTTTTCTTCTTATTGTTTCATGTCGATTTTGTATCTTTTAAGACTCCTCCTTTCTCAAGCTCTCCAACGAGGTCCCTAAGAGAGGGAACCTTCATGGCTAGAGTTCTGTAGAGTCTAGAGTATCGAGCCCGTGTGCCATCAGCTGTTCTAGCTAAGGCCAGTGAACTTAGAGCTTCGGGCAACTGACCAAACACTTGTTTCATTTCCTCTAAGCTCATGTTTTCTAAAACCGAAGGTCTTGGCACAACTCTCACTATTTCGCCTCCTTTAGGTTCTTGAATACGGGCATCCGCTTTGATCACGAGCTCTGAGTTGGAGTTAGCTCCGCATTTTATGATGAATGGAGCTGAAGAGCCTCCTGTGTTGAATTGCAAAACATTCCATTGAGACACATCGGTTTCAGTCGAAGATATTGAATCTATTGAAGGTCTCTTTTCGTCTTGAAGATTGTCCTCTTGTTCTGGAATTGTCTGCAGTCCAATAAAAAAACCAGCACGTAACAAGGTATCATCAAACTTCTCAACATTTTTGGATCGATCTTTTGCTGGACTTTTATTCATCACTTACCTCGACCAACTGGTGAGCCGTATCAATTTCTCTCTGTGCACATGGATGATCAACATCAAGCAGAGAAGGCATTCGTTCGTTAAGTTCATCAAGAGACTCAAGCAATGCCTTTTTCTTGCTTTTACTCAAAACGTGGACAGAGGCTTGTCTTGTTATTTCCTTCAAAAAGCAAACCATTTTTATTTTTTCTCGTGGTTTATCATAACTAAGATCAAGAAAGACTCGTAATGGTTTCATATGATAAGAGTAATAAATACCTTGACTTGCTTCAGTATGGCATCCAGAGAAATGAGGGAGGCTAATCTCGAGTCTTCGGCTGCTGTAGATGGATTTTGAACAGGGGAACTGCCTTCTTCCAAGGTAAACAAAGCTGCATCACTTCTCATTTGTTGCAAAATCTGATATAGTAGAAAATGGAATTTAGGTTCGAGAAAAACTCTGAAGAGATAACAAGAGTGGGATTAACGATATGACATCATACGGTTCTTTTTCAGGGTTTACCTTTCTTCTTTTGTGGTCAACAGACTCGAGAGCTGATCGAAGCTTCGCGACTTGACCAGCATCTTCTGCCTCTTCCGAAGCCAAAGTACCGGCAATATCCTAAGCAAGCATTCCCATATCAGATCTCACATGGCAAACAAGTTCTTCAGCGACTAAGACCTAGATCTCAACATAATCCCTTAACAGATTTCTTATGTAAAATCAGTTGCTGCTGAAATCATTCTGAAATTTCCACCAAAAAAAAAAAAAAAAA
>Ga0041059_1002149_pt1 | contig 15038 bp, 9 predicted proteins | sample AraColnosormetaG_FD_56232 | JGI IMG/M metagenome (GOLD analysis project Ga0041059, IMG submission 56232) | Arabidopsis roots microbial communities from North Carolina, USA - Col MF nosort | ecosystem: Host-associated > Plants > Roots > Unclassified | place: USA: North Carolina | collected 2013-09-02
TAANAAAAAAAAAAAAAATCACACTTATGAAATATTGAAATGTATTAAATAATTTGAAAATATAAACATAAATGGTGTGCTATTTTGCATGCATATAATCACCTTTTTGAAAATAATTAATTTCTATGCTCTTAAACTATTTAAATGTGGTGTGAAGAGAATAAAGACAGAGAATAATAGTATCCTCAGGCAATCACATAAGCAAAGTAGTTACATAAAACATGTTTTGGGAAAATATTAAAAGAGGTTGTCTTAAATTATGAAGACAGTTTGACTTATCTTCTCTGATCCACATCTAAATGAAAATTAAACATACATATCTGGATGTTACGATCACAATTATCGATCTCTTCCGTTATCTCTGAAGTCTCGAACCTACATGCAATGTCATGGACTTGACACTTGTAATCAATAAATTATGTTAATTTAACCTTTTAAAACAGTAAAAGTATGTGTTTTTTTTGTTCTTTAATTTAACCAGACGAGTCAAAAGAAAGAATATTATAACATTAATAATTCAAATATCCCCCAAATAATTAACTATCTGGCTACATATATATACGGATATACATATGATTATATTCATATAATCACCATTTAAAAATTCCTTAAAAAAGAAACACTTGAGTTTTTCATGCATATATTTTTTACCAAAAAAAATGCCGATCAAGTATCTGAAATGTATAAATATAACTGTAAACTCATATATATATATAAGTTATAGAGCAAAGAAAAAACATATAAACTTTATGGATGAGACAACATAACACTGAAAACAGATAACTAATAATATAAAATACATAAAACCCTTTACTAACATCCGCAAAAAAAAAAAGCACCATTTACGAACAACCAATTAGTTTTAAGTTAGTTTAATTCCAAAGTAAATTTGGTTGATATCTGGAAAACTAGTTCGTTGAAACCTTGTGATCGGATTATAATTAGTGGGTAAAATCATTCCCATAGTCTTGTGTTGAAATTATATCTAGTTTGTCCACATTGTTATTTGTTTCTCCGTTTTCAAAGGATACTATATGTTTCCGAATTCTTATAGACAAAAAAACGGGAGTTCAAATGTCTGGCCACTAACAATGATCAATGACCAATCACATAAAAGGGGGAATACCAATTTACCGAAATCTGGTAAATGTCTCCCACAAAACAAAGTGGATTATGTATCATTGCAGTTCATATGCAAATGATTTCATGGTCCATTATAACAGTTAATAATAGAAAGTAACTTGGTGTGTGAAATTAATATGAAACCAGATTTTATTTATAAATGTAGGTTCATATGAGAAATTATAGTGGCCTTGAACTTTTATTTTTTGGTAAGTGATTGTAGTTTTATTAATTCCAAAACATTAGGGTCGGGGATGGGGACCCCAAAAGAAGGTTGTAGTTAGTTTGCGTTAAAAGATTTGTGCTTTGTTCCATCATTATGCACCCCTAGTTGATAATGACTCGGCAACATGTGTTTTGCCTCAATTTTCCTCTTTTTTCTTATTTTTAAATTTAGAATATTAGAAGGGTCAACATATAAATCACGAGACCATAATAATCTTTGTTTAATCGTTCGAATGAAATGAATAATAACTGAACAAAATAAATTTTTAAAAAAAATCTTAACTAATTAAGACGAATGGGATACTGCGAGCCCTGAGGTTGCTAGCTAGGAGTGACATGAATCCAACGCCGAAATTTTTGAGGTGCGTGGGATCATAATATAAAGGGTATCACCATATGGGTTGATAAACAAATTCGAAATCTGATTTCAGCAATACGATTATTAGGCGACAAGCAGTATGACGATGCCTATTTAAAACTGGATTCACTCCCATGACTAGTTAACCTCGACTCTTAGCTTGTTTAAACATTTTCTTTAAACATTTTCGAAAAATCATCAGAAATCTTTAGAGCTTACTTTTTCAAACATACGAAGCACAAATTATAAAAACGTATATTTGTTTTTTTAAATATAATTTAATATTACACTAAAAAAAAAAATATCGAATCCAAAAATAAAAAATGGCATTAGTTATATACTGAGTTCTAAATTTTAATGATCTAAGGCTTGGGTACTAGATTTGAAGTACCAAATACATAAATATCTTGAAAAAATATTCGGACATTTACAAACAAAGTCGTCCAATGGGCCAAGCGGATCAAGCAATAGTTTGCGGCCGTTAATATTAACATGTTATTTCGGCCCATTTTTAGTCCAACGGTTTAGTTATATCATAAAAACCATTATTTTTCGGATTTGAAATTTTAATCGATATGTATCTTGAAAAAGTTTCGAAACAGCCGTGTGTATTTTATTAAAAATTGTTGGCGATTTAGATTTATGAAATTTTCCTAATCAGTATCACAAACATGAATTACATGTTTCAGTCGTCCACTTTGAAAAAAAGAAAGAAAAAAGCTCTAAAAACACTCCAAAGTAGGGCAAAACGTAAAGTATAAATTGTACTCCAAAATATATCAGGATTTATTAACTTGAAAATAAATTTGACCGAAAGAAGAATAAAATAGTAGAAAAGGTTATAGAGAATTCATTTAATAATAACTCAGAGATTTCGAATGACGTGGTGTTAGCGGTTCTAGGGATTAACAATCTTGTGGCAAATAAATGTATGACAAAGTTGATTATTACTCTTTTTCTTTTTTGGGTTAAAATGGGAGGCTACTGTAACTATCCATTTTAACGATTTAACGGCTACTCTCTCTAAATAATTAGTACTGTAGTATATTTATTTATCTGTCTCAAGTGTTTATATAATAAGTTTATATTTGTGATGTCATTATAATATGTTTACATGCGTTAAAGTTAGATCGTTATAACTTCTCGGTTGACAATAAAGCTTCGTCGTTTAGCTAATACGAATTAATTCTTCTCTATATTTCAACTCTTGCATGGTTCGATACTCCCAATGCTGATTTTTTTTCTATATAAAAATCATAGTATTAATTAGAATGAATGCTTCAAGCTTTGGAAAAATATCCGACCATAATAAAGGGCTTGAATATGTGTTATTATATTTATTTTTAGCAAAATTAATAAAGAAATTTTGAGATGCTTTAAATTCGCAAGACGTGTTCATCGAGTTAAAAATATTTCTCTATTTTTTTGTTCTTTTAAAAAGTAAGTAACACCAAACTTATAATCATGACAAAAGGGAGATCACAGCTAAACTAAAAAAAAAGGATAACAAAAGCGAGACTAAACATAAACTTTGATAATAATTTTATTACAAAAATATATAAATAAAAAGGATCAGAATGGTCGGTAGAAAAAGAATTATTGACGAATAAATTTATTTTTGTTTGAAAAAAAAGAGATTGACACGTCGCCAATGGGAAGAGTGAAGTTTACGCGCACTCGGAGATAAACCAAACAGAGGAAAGCGGTTAGACTCCGTTAATGACTCATTTTGTCGGAAAAGAGAAGAGACTTGGTTGACTTTTGTTTGACAAACTGAAAGAGATTTTAACTGTTGTGTCCTAAGTAAACGACTAACGGACAAAGTCTCATTGTTCGTATATCAGTGATGAGTAATTAAGTTACGTTTTCCGTTTCGTTGATACGTGTAGGTTTTTATTTATTTATTTAAGAAGCCTGAATTTATCAAAATCGAGAGGTTTGTTGATTTTGGAGTTTATTTACACATGTTGTTGCATGTGAGATTACTTCGTTTACAATAATTAGCTCGGAAACATGTACAAATGTCGCATAACTTTTACTCGTTACTCTCCATGCATTTCAAACATGGACAAACACAAAAAAAAATTCCCAAAGTTTAACATTTTGAAATGGAATAGTTTTAGCAGTTTTTGTTAGAGCTTGGCAAAAAATTTCATTACAAAAAAAAGAAGTTGGCAAAATATATTGGATCCAAGATTCGAACTAGTATGGTCCGAGAAACATAAGGTTTTTGGATTCGGATCCGAATTTCTATATTTTAAATTTAAATCAAGATATATAGATCCGTTTCATATATGGTTTTTTCTAACAAAATGTGTTTATGATTTATAGTAAAGAATATTTCAAAACAGGGTCTATATAGATAGACATGTGTACGTCTAATGTGTATATATAGTCGCAAACTAATAACTATATATGGTTAAATCCATATTCATATCATCATAATTCATATGTTAAGATGGATAAAATTGACACGTAAATGTTATTTTTCTCGAATACGCAAGTCACCATTCATTCAACCATCCAAAAATATTAGGGACTATTCAACATTCGAATCTTTTATAAAGAAAAGGAAGTTAGGCGTTAAAATTTTGTCAAACTGAAAAGAAAAAAAAAAACCATAGGCTAGACTTTAACCACTGCTTGATACTACAACGTAGCTATTAATTTTCATAGAAAAATTGGTACCAACCAAATCTCTTTCAAATCATCAGCACAAAGATAATAAAATCTAGGCAAGTAAAGAATCTCCCCCTTTTTTTGGTGGTTGAGCAATTTCTAGATCCATCGAACCGTCACACAAGATAGTCGAATCAAGCATCTAAGTCGCTTTATTTTCCTCCCAAAATCCTTCACGGATTTTATACACCATGAGCATCTATAATTATAACTAAAATACCTTAAACACTATTGTAAAAAATTTGGACAAATTTTCTAAAATAAAAATGCTTACAAAACCAAATTCTCTTCTGAGGAATCCAAACAATAAGTTCTCTTTCTGCTTATGTCACGATGATTTTAATTCAGTTAGTAAGAAAAAAGTAAATATTGCTTTCTATAAAATAAATTAAAATTTTATTAACTAAAATGCATTATATATATATATATATATATAGGTCAGCTTGAAAGCTAGATTCAGTAATGTTATACACTAATAAACGAGTTAATAAAATTTATAAATTCAAACATCATTCCTTGACACGTTTTAATTACAACATTATTTTGCACTACATCCTATTTATTTGTTATTTTAACTAATAATGACAAACATATGTTGATATATCAATTTATGATGTTCAGATTACTTTCCACTTATAATTCTATATTCATTTTTAACTGTATGGATCAACCTCTTTATATCATGCAATTATGTAACCCAATAAATATAAAACTGAAGGAAATTTCAAATTAGATTATTTGGGTGGGTTGGATGAACTCATATAATTTTCACATTTCTGGATGATATAAGAGTAAGGTTATTTATTATGTGTTTATCTTATTTAATTTGTTTGTAAGGGTTTTCAACGTGACGTATTAATTTGATGAAATTGAGAATATGACATTACGACACCAAAACAAAACCCCAATAAGGGAAAAATAAAACAAATTATTTAAGGCTGTGTATCCTAACCAGTCCCCAGTATCCAAGGAGTCTTTTTCATTACATCAACCTGTTGGGCAACTTGGTCTTCTAGATGACAGAATCACACCATGCACAGCTCAAAAGAATAATATAAGAAAAAAGTAAATAAATATTAAAATTTCAAAGAATCTAATTGTAATAAATATCTAACTGAAGGAAAACAAATTAATTTATGATTTTTGGTCATCATTACTCTTGTTAATTATTATTTTGAATACAATTTAAAAAAACAAATCTCTCTAAAAATAATTAAATATCTATATACTAAAAGATTGGTTTTTCCTAGAGTAAAATGGATATTAAACTCCCACAAAATATCATACTATAACAACATTGCAGCCTAAAGATTAATAATTTATGTGTATTAAGACATAATGAAAAACAGCTAGTCCAATGAGAGAACGAGAGAAATGGGGCACAGAGAATAATTACGACCGTTACCAGTTTCAATCGAAAAAATGTAAATAACACAAATAAATAAATAACATAATGACTTTTTATAAATTTGGGGAATATATGGTTGGACACGTGTTACATAAACCATATTGAGTTGCTTCGCACCGAAAGATACAACTATGAGCTTTTGGGGTCGGCTTGGCTGTCTTTTGTCTGGTCCGAGTCCGAGAAGGCCACAACTCGTAGGGTCCAATCGAATTTACTAACAACTGCTCCTTAACTAATTCCGTGTTCCTTAAACTTCTTTTCATTACAATTAATTAACCTGTCACGCGGATCAAGCCGGTCATAGAAATCATGGATCGGACGTTGATTAATTTGCCATTACTTTGATGGATTACTTTACTATTCTTTACCGTTACACACCCTCTCTGGTTACACTGTTGCCGACACATCTTATAAAAAATGTCGTTATGTGATGGTCATGATGGTTTAATAATTACTTAGTAATTTTTCACTTGTTTGTTTGGTGAGTCAAACCGAAAGCAATGACGATCGAGGAAATTTCGTTACGTTTATGCTTACAAACTCAAATCCTGATGAGTGAATACGTGTCTGGGTCAATGACACATGAATAATGTTTGTCGGAGTAATTCACAAGAACTATGAGGAGGCTTTCCGGACAAATTCTTTGATGTATGCTTATTAGGTTCGTTCTCATAGGGTTTGACAAAAAATTAAATTCAAAAATTTAAAATTTGGAGTTTTAACTTATGTTTGTAATGTTGTTATATCACAAAATGATTCATTATACCTGACTTTATAAATCCATTGGAACTTAACAAATAATGGTCGAATATTACCAATATATACAAATAATACAATGACCAGAAAAGGTTATGGCATAAATGTTTGGTCCATTTTCTCTAGAAGTTCACAGATTTCGCATCCAAAAACTTGTATTAGGTTTTCTATAGTTTAAACTTTACACTATTTATCACTTCAATACACAATTGCGAAAGAGATTTCGCACATGATCGGTTGACACACTTTCTCAACGCCACGAGGCCATCCACATAAGGTCTTATATATATATATATATATTGTTATTTTTATCAAAAGGTGTAGTTTCAGATTGACACAAATATTTGACGATGATGGTGTGATCACCTACCCACACTTTTGTTTCCTCCTAAAAGATGACCACCCAACCCAATATTTTATGATTCAATCACAAGCCGACGTCAGTAAAGTAGACTAAGTAGTAAACTTGTAAATACAGTTAAGATGAGTTGATTGTCGTCAAGAAATACTTGTAAAGTGTTAATATTATTTCTTGACCAAAATATGAGCTAAAGTTTGAAAACCTGAACAATATGAAATTCGGAAAAACTCACCGAAATATAAAGATAAGTTATTACTGAATGCAGAAATACCTACTTTACATTCTAAAGTTACATTTTTTCACACTATACAAAATATAGATTTGAACCCGAATGACTATCGACAGATCGACAACACTAGCATAAACAACTAAACAAAAAGTTTTTTTTTTTTGGTTCTTAGAAAAATTAGATTTCAGTATTAAATCTGTACATTAGAAATAATTCCATAGTAGAATTTTTATAGTTTCTTAGATAAGTAGCAATTATTTCCTAGAATAGCTTATGTATTATAAGCTCTTTTGATTTTTTTTTTATTCAACTTAAATTTCATACCTTCTAGAATATCTTTTTTGAGTATTGTTTGGCATAAACAATATGGTACCAATTATTCCCGAATCCCGATCACAGAGAATATAAAAAGTATTCAAATTCAAGTTTGAAAGAGTATCATCACTGTCCGGTTCATTGGCCAAGTGGGATTGCGGTCTCCACCACTTTTGCTATAATATACGGTCCATGTTTAAACTGGTCGAGCCGGGTGTTATACCTAAACGGTAACGTTTAACTCAGCCACAATACAAACTCAATTAAGTACAAGAATCACAACCCTTCCACTTGTATATTTCTTTACTTATCAAGTAATCTTATTTTGATAAATAATTCATGGAATAAATATAATATAATTAAGGATGCACATATAATTACTGGCTTTTGGACGACGCTGGCAATGGCTAAAATATCTAGATAAGATTAGTTATATAAAAACGAAATTTCATCATGGGCATCAAATTTATATAGAATATAATGTCATACGTTAGAACAAAAAAGAGAGCCTTTTTCCACTATATTAACTAATTTCTTAAAATATTCAGCATCTTCAAATAGTTACTTCATCATTTTATATAGTATGGTAATTAATATTCCTAACCTAGAGAGAAATTGTTCTATATAAATACTATTTTAATCGAGTTTCAATTAAAAACAAGAGAACGCTACAACTAATCTAAAAACTAGAACTAAAAATATACAGTAACAACGCCAAATGGATAAAAAAATTATTTGAAGTTATCATGATATATTAAAAACCATTCATGATTATATATGATGGTTTACATTTTACATTCGAGACTTTGATCACGAGACAATGGATTGATGGATCGTCATAATTTATCGAAGTATCTTTTGTTACAAATAAAAACCATCGAAGCCGCATAAAATCATGTGGATCAATGCATCTTGCAATAGTTAAGTAACAAAAGTAAAACCTGAAACGTGTGTTAACCCATTTTGTTCTTTGAACAAAGAAACCCATTTTCATATTCTTAATTATAATCATCATTTCTATTGTATATTTTAATGAATTATTTAAGATAATTTCTATATAAGAATCATATGAATCTTAGTGCTCTTTTTACTAATCATATTGATCATATTCGCAAGGGTAAGTGGTGTACGAGTGACTGTGTGAAAAAGGGATAGCTAAGAAAAAGATGCACACACAAACACAACTTCACGACAAAAGATGCCGTGAAGAATTTGGCTCAAGGATTGCGAGAATAATCAACACTTGTTTGGTATAGTGCCTTACATGCATCTACATTTACAAATCACACACACACACCCTATAACAAGATCCATTTACATTGGATAAATATAATTTTATATAAATGCATCTCAAATTGATGAGAATCCAACAAATTTTAATTAAAAAGAATACCAAAATTTATCTAGTTTGACCCAAATTTAAGAAAAAATAACTAGATCAACACTCCAACATTATGGTTTACTTGAATGACACAAATTTTATGTTAAAAGACCAAATACTCATTTTATTTCCAGTTCTATTAAACTAAAACAATTAAATAGAAAACTATAAAAAAGAAAATACAAAACGAAAAAAATAAACGAAAAAAAATAAAACGAAATAAAAAATGCAAAAAAACCAAATTAACTTAATCACCAAACACACACAAAAATGAATCACTCTCTTAAAAAAGATAGAAATAAACCCGCCTACTTTTCACATAATATTTGTTTTTTTTCAGAAATATATTCCCCACATTTTTAATAAAAATTAAGGGTAATTTTAACTTTTTATTTCTAACATAGCAAAAAAGATATTATGGTCATTAAAATAACCCTATATTTAGGTCAAACTAGTTTTTTTTCTCTTAAAATTATGCTATCATCATAGTTTTGTTGTATGTGGTTTACTTATGTAATAAATCACATACATATAATACATATGCAAATATGTGATTAATAAAAAGGAAGATAACATTGGGCACAGATGAAATGGTCATTAATAGTCAAAGGTATGGGACAATGTTGATACATGGGAATGGTGTGTTTTGATTCGAACCAACCCCAACAAGCACAACAATGACAATTATAATTAGTATATAATAAAAAAGGTTTTGTAATAATGTCCTTTGTGGAATTCTAATTCCAATATTCTCATTTATTGGCCACATAAAAGAATAAATAAAAGAGAAAAATGCCCATCTCCCAAATTCCCGAATTCAATAACAACTACGATTGGTTCGATGATATGTATCGTGATAAGAATAAATTACGTTTCAGCATCCTTTCAGTATTACTGTTTCGTTCCATATTGTCATGATTTGATTTGTTAATGTAATTTTTTTCTTCGATTGATATATTCCTCGTTATGTTGCTCTTTTTTCGAAGTTAATACATTCTCACCTTCGAACACTAAGTTTTTTCTCGCTCTTTTTGTTTTAATTTTAGAAAATAGTTTTGTGATTTGATATCTATTATGAAGTTCGAATATATGCTTATATATACATCAATATAAGTTATGGTGTCCAGCTTTAAGTGAAGCATAATGTACTCTTGTGATGCCGTTTTGTTGATTAAGACAGTTGATTCTGATTTGGTACATGATATAGATCAAATTAAATTTCAAGTAACATCCCTAAATAAAAAGATCGTTGATATATCTCAAATTAACGTTAAGTTTACTCTCTCAAATAAAAGATCGTAGTTAGTATTTAAAGATCGAATTCCACTAAAATTTTGTTGTTCACACAATAAACTATTGATGTTTGATATTAAGCCAAATAAAATAGATAAAAAATTTAAGACAAGAAATCAGTTACATAAAGATGTAGATCAAATGATTAAGACGTCAGATATACAAATATTCTCAGGAAATAGATAAACTGTAGATCTACTTATATATGATTAGAGTTGTTAACACACCGTTCTATAACTCAAATCACTAATGTAAAGTTAACCAACGCTAGTCGCATCAACTAACTATGCCTAATAACTAAAGATCCTAATGCTAGTTGCAATAAAAAAAGCTCGATCTCCAGACAGCAGCCCAAAATCTTGATTACGTTCATGTGATTAATTTGAGAGAGTATGAGCACTTCGTTGATGAAGTGCTCTACTTGGCTACTGTCTCCTAGTCGAGCTTTTTTTATTGCAACTATGAAATTATCCGACAGTATCCCTTTGTACACTTTTCCCTGGCCTCCCTGGCCCAATATCCTGCTCTCATCATAACTATTAGTTGCTTCCTTCATGGCTTCCTCAGTAAATATTTTAACATCAACATTTGATGGCCCTGATCCTGAGAGTCGATGTATCAACATGCCACCGCCATTTTGCTCGAAGAATATTTGTCGGAGCTCAATGTCTTTACGGTGCTTAATTTTCTGTTTTATACAGCTAACGATAACAAGCAAGACGATCAAGACGCCGATGGTGGTTCTTGATCACAACATCATAGGTGATTAGAGTAAACTGATCAGGGAAACAATCAAGTCCAGAAACAGCGAATGAATCTTACCAAGAAGAATTATACCTCATCCAACGTCTAAAACATAAATAACCAAAGTAATTTCTCTCCGTAACATATCAACAAAGATTTTCTAAAGAAACAAATTAATTTTAAAACTAACTTAAATAAACAACACTTTCACTATTTAAATAGTTTATAATTCTAGTTCTAAAATACTTTACATTATTGTATTGTATACATATTCACAACTTTTATTCATATTCTTGTCTTATCATATAAAAGATGTTCGTAGAAAATTTCATAATTAAAAAAAAAACTAAAACAAAGTACACCCCACTCGAAGTTATACCTAATATAACATAAAATTAGAGAGAAAGAAAAATTAGTGGTTATATTTGATAGTAATGAATAAAATATAAGCAGTTTTGGTTTTTGTTATGCAATTATTATTTTTGAAGGAATAGTTTCTTATTCACAAATTCTTAGTTTGTTAATAAACTTTTCATCTTTAGTTACAAATATATTTTTTATAAACATATATTAAAATGTATAACAGTTTACAGTAGTATGCTGAATTAGTTATTTTTGTAGACGTTACTTTTGTAAGGTCGATTTTCTAACTTTTAATAAATTCGAGGATGGTATACAAAACTGAAATTTACGTACCTACACAAATGAGGATCGTCTGACTCTTTCTGATCTCGCAAGTCGCATCGATAGCTTTCGGGACTATTTTGGCAAGTTCCACCGTCGGTACAAATATTAGGACGTCCATTTGCAAGCTCCTTACACTCGTCAATATCTGGATGATCGATCATTAATGAGATGAATCAGATGATGATCTTAATATAGTATTGATGACTTGGAGTACGTACTGACCTTTACAGCCGTTTAGAACATAAGGGTTACCCGTGGAATGTGCTGATGATTTTATGATCATTGACCGACAATTCAGCAGTGGCAAGGATTATAGTAAAAGTCGTAAACTGTTTCCATTGCATTCTAAGAAATTGTTTCAACTATACGATACTACAATATGATAGTTGAGGTCATTGATCATAAACTGTTTGATACTACAATATTTTTTGATACAATATGAAAAATTGTTTGAAAACTCTACCTCTTTGTAACAAATGACAGTAAGAGTGTTAAAAATTTTGTTTCATTTTTCTGGTTAATATAATTCAACTGCCTTTTTTTTTAAGAAATAGGAAAATAGAGACTGAAATAGTAAATTACATATAATTTTATAATTTGTGAAGGAGCGTAAAAGACTCAAAAGAAATGGTAAAAAAGCATTAAAAAACGGGGAAATAGTTTCTTTAATTATTGTATTAACAAAAAAAAGAAAGAAGTAATAAAGTCTTATTTATTTCCAGAAACAAAATAAAATAAAATAAATCCCATAAAATTGAAAAAATCAAATTAAATAAAATCAGTTACAGAGGAGGAGCACATCATCGTGTTCTTCTTCGACTCGGCGATTCCAAAAAAGGACGCTTGCTTCATCGCCGGCGTCGCTGTATCACTCTCCGGCCGAGTCTTTCACTTTTTGTTTCGAGTACGCGATTTTTATTATTTGTTTCTTTGCGATTTTAGACTCGATCAATGAAACTTATATATATTTGACCTAAATTCAGATTTGGTTATTGAATCCGTTGATTGTTCTAAATTGAATCCTTTTTTTGTATGATTGTTTAGAGGAATGCAAAACTATGGTGATTGATTAAATCGTGTGACAATCGAAAAGTTGAGGAATTGCAAGGATTCGAGATAGAGTCTAAAATGGAGCACCAAGACCTTACAGATTCGAGAAAGGATCCTCTTTGCATTTCTCAATTGAAAATTTCTTCTTCTTCTCTCGACCCATTGCCTCAGGCCAACATGGCAGAGGATTTAACAAAGAGTCGTAGACATTCACCTATAAAAGGTATAGCTTTTTGTTTTTTACTTCCTCTGGATATTGTTTGTTTAACTTGTGTTATATGTGTTTAGAGTTTTTCTTTCTATTGCAGTGGAAGGGAGTGAAGAAACTTGGGGAGTAGAAGATGATGATGACCTTACTGACCCTATTTTTGATACCATTGAGGTCTTATTTCATCACTTTATATGTCTCTCTCTCTTTGATTTTAAAATTGGCTTCTTTTTTCTATAGGTTTGAGATTAACTTCTCTTTTTCAGGGCAATGGACATTCAGATCCAACAAGCTGCTTCGATGCTGATTTAAGTGAGTACAAAAAGAAGGCCACAGTAATCGTTGAGGAATACTTTGGCACCAATGATGTTGTCTCTGTTGTTAATGAACTAAAGGAGCTTGGAATGGCTGAGTACCGTTATTATTTTGTCAAGAAGTTAGTCTCCATGGCTATGGATAGACATGACAAAGAGAAAGAAATGGCTGCTTTTCTCCTCTCTACCCTTTATGCCGACGTCATTGATCCCCCAGAAGTTTACAGAGGTTTCAACAAACTGGTCGCTTCTGCTGATGATTTATCTGTTGATATTCCCGATGCAGTTGATGTTCTTGCTGTCTTTGTGGCTCGGGCAATTGTTGACGACATTCTTCCTCCTGCGTTTCTCAAGAAGCAAATGAAATTGCTGCCAGATAACTCCAAAGGTGTTGAGGTTTTGAGAAAGGCTGAGAAGAGCTATCTAGCGACTCCGCTTCATGCTGAAGTTGTTGAGAAGAGATGGGGAGGGACTGATAATTGGACTGCTGAGGATGTGAAAGCTAGAATTAACGACTTGTTGAAAGAGTATGTCATGAGTGGAGACAAAAAAGAAGCTTTTAGATGCATCAAAGGATTGAAAGTTCCTTTCTTTCATCATGAGATTGTCAAACGAGCACTGATCATGGCAATGGAAAGGCGAAAAGCTCAAGTCAGGCTGCTAGATCTGTTGAAAGAAACGATTGAGGTTGGTCTCATAAACTCCACTCAGGTGACAAAAGGGTTTAGCAGAATCATTGATTCAATCGAAGATTTGTCTCTTGACATACCAGACGCACGCCGTATTTTACAGTCTTTCATCTCTAAAGCGGCTTCTGAAGGATGGTTATGTGCTTCTTCTCTGAAATCACTCTCTGCTGATGCAGGAGAAAAGTTACTTGAAAACTCCAGCGCCAATGTTTTTAAAGACAAGGCGAAGTCGATCATCCGAGAGTATTTCCTTTCAGGTGACACTTCAGAGGTCGTACATTGTCTAGACACCGAATTGAATGCATCTTCGAGTCAGCTACGCGCAATCTTTGTCAAATATCTGATAACTCTAGCAATGGACAGGAAGAAAAGAGAGAAGGAGATGGCTTGTGTGCTCGTCTCTACTCTTGGTTTCCCTCCCAAAGATGTCAGAAGCGCATTCTCGATGCTCATAGAATCTGCAGACGACACTGCTTTGGACAACCCAGTGGTTGTTGAAGACCTTGCCATGTTCTTAGCAAGAGCTGTGGTTGACGAGGTGTTAGCTCCACGGGATTTGGAAGAAGTGTTAAATCAGACTCCCGAGGCAGGCTCAAGTGTGGGCGAGAAAGTGATTCAAATGGCGAAAACATTGCTGAAAGCACGTCTTTCCGGTGAAAGGATCTTACGTTGCTGGGGAGGAGGAGGAATTGAGACAAACTCGCCGGGATCCACAGTGAAGGAAGTGAAAGAGAAGATCCAGATTCTTCTAGAAGAGTATGTCTCTGGTGGAGACCTCAGAGAAGCTAGTAGGTGCGTAAAGGAACTAGGAATGCCGTTTTTTCACCACGAAGTAGTGAAGAAGTCAGTAGTGAGGATCATAGAAGAGAAGGAGAACGAGGAACGGTTATGGAAGCTACTAAAAGTGTGTTTTGATTCAGGACTAGTGACGATATATCAGATGACTAAAGGGTTTAAAAGAGTTGATGAATCACTTGAAGATCTGTCTTTGGATGTCCCTGATGCTGCCAAAAAGTTTTCAAGTTGCGTTGAAAGAGGCAAGCTTGAAGGGTTCTTGGACGAATCATTCGCTTCTGAGGATTCGCAAAGTAAGAAACAGAACGGCTCGTCTTCTTCCTCTGGATGATAACATTTGAGCACCATACCTCAAACCTCGAGACGTTGGTTTCACGCAAAATCACCTTTTGGAGTTTTTTTTTTTTTTTTTTTTTAAAAAAAA
>Ga0041059_1002150_pt1 | contig 15036 bp, 13 predicted proteins | sample AraColnosormetaG_FD_56232 | JGI IMG/M metagenome (GOLD analysis project Ga0041059, IMG submission 56232) | Arabidopsis roots microbial communities from North Carolina, USA - Col MF nosort | ecosystem: Host-associated > Plants > Roots > Unclassified | place: USA: North Carolina | collected...
TTTTTTTTTTTTTTTTTTTTTTTCTGTAGATGAGTTAGAATGTTTTCTGTTGAAGTTTGAATCGGATCAATTAAGTGGATGTTTTGCGTTGATGTAGCTGAGAAAGAATGTTTCTGTAGAATCTTGAATCATAATCAATGTAGTGGAGTTCATGTTCATCTGTCCCTTAGTCATTTTTGCATGTTTGAACGTGTTTCTATTGGGATAATAGTAATTTGCTAATGAGTTCTGCGATGACTAATTTTACCCTTAAGGATGATTTGCTGCTGATTTATGTGTTTTTTCAGGGTGCCATTGAGTCGGTGTCCGCTAGTGAAATTAAACTAAGCTTACGCCAATCCTTGGTCAAACTTGGCGTTGGTTTTCTTTCTAGAGACCCAAAAGTGCAAGTCTTGATATCTGATCTTGAAGTTGTGATGAGGTCCTCAACTTCAACAACAAATTTACAGAAAGCCAAAAGTCATAAACCTCGTACTTCAGGCAGGGGAAAGTGGATGGTGGTGGCTAATGTTGCAAGGTTTCTTTCAGTTTCTGTCGCAGATATGGTTGTGAAGGTAATTGGTTTGAGATCCAAATTCTAAGACTGCTCTTGGATAGGCACTTCTCTGGAAACCATTTTCTAACAACCTATGTGAAATGCAGACCACAAAGGTGATTGTGGAAGTCAAGGAACTGAAGTTGGATATAAATAAGGATGGTGGGACAAAGCCAAATCTATATGTTAAGTTGAATGTTCTACCAATTCTTGTTCACTTATGTGAATCACGCATAATTTCTGATCAATCTTCGAACGTAAGCTTTGAATGTTGTCCTGCTTCCCAAGCGTCCTCTGCCTCTCCAGACAGATCCGCTGCTACTTTATTTTGTGATGAACTTTCTCTTTCTTCCGAGTTTGGACATGACAGGTACCGTCATTGGTATCTGATTCTTATGTGAAGTAAATCCTCCTTAAATTGTAGATTGTTTTAGGAATTTTTTGCACTCCTGGTGATCTTTAAGATGGCTGTGCTCTTCTGTTACAGATGATAGATTTATACTGAATCAGTAGTTTGCTCACTGTTGGTAGTCTTTTGGTGTTTTTAACTGAATTTAGGGCAGTAGGCATTGTTGTACGAAACGTGGAAGTTACATCTGGAGATGTAATTCTTAATTTTGACGAGGATTCATTTCCCAAGAGCAAACAATCATCAGCTTCACTTCGGTCAGACGAAGTTAGAACATCAGCTACTGCTGCGTCATCTGCGAAGAAACCCCATAAAGAGCATCAGCTGGTGGCAGCACTTGCAAAGTATTCTTCGTCTTTTCCTGAAAAGGTCAGTTGGCTTAATGTAACATGCCTTGGCTCTTTCTTTGCGTTAACTTGTAACTATTTGTTTCCCAAAGATTTCAAGTGCGTTCTGTGAGTCTGCAATATTGAAAAGATTACGCTGGTATATAAAGTTAATTCAATGTTTCTTACTTTAAGCTGGTTGCTGGCGATAATTTCAATAATTTACTTAGAGAAATTCTACTGAACTTCTAACATTTTAGTACATTCTTGTGTAATACCATCAGCCTAGATGCTATCCTTTTAGAGAATCCTCTGCTCAAACGCATCTGTTTCTGTGGAGTACCATTGAAATTGTTTTATCTCTACATTCCAATAATTGATAGTTTTGGCATAGATTAGGCCATACAGACCTTTGGTTTATTCCGCAGTGGCCTTTTTTCCGCCTTTCCAATGATAGCTGTATAATTTTCCCTATGGTTCTTTAGATTTAGCAATATGCATAGCAGGTTTTCTAGATTTCAGTTAAAGTTGGTTCTTATGATTATCTTGAATTATGTTGTAGTGAATTTTCTAAATTTTTTTGAATCCTATATACATAACTATCAAAATGTGAGCCCTCATTTGTAGGCTAGCGATGATTTCTGTTTGCATTATCACTGCGTTGTTACGTTTCAGTGTCCTCTGTTTATATGATGTGTAATCAGAAGAATTCATCCAACGTCTACTGATAGTTTGGTCATATCAAGCAGGTTTCCTTCAGTTTACCCAAACTGGATGTCAGATGTGTAAATCGAGAACATGATCTTCTTGCTGAGAACAACATTACAGGAATTCAACTGAGGAGTGTTAAATCAAAATCTTTTGAAGACACAGGGGAGAGTACACGTCTTGATGTTCAGATGGAACTCAGTGAGATTCATGTATGGCCTTGTGATGGTAGTTCTTTCAGTTTTTGTTTATTTCCAAATTTTATTATTTAGTGTTGTTCCACTGACACTATGCTCTCGTGTTTCTTTGCAGGTTTTTAGAGAAGCTGACTCCTCTATTTTAGAGATCATGAAAGTTGATGTGGTCTCTTTTATCTACATCCCAGTTCAGGTTTGAAAGCGATGACATTATATATTTCAGTTTTTCACGGTTCTTTGCTTTTGACTCAATGCTCTGGCTTTTAAAAGTTAGGCCTATTGATTTGTATCTTTACAACTGAATTTCGATTGACATGTTTCCTGCAATGCAGTGTTGTTCGTCCTTTCTTTCATAATTGTCTGGCTTTTATATCACTGTTACAAAAGTATACCAGCGCGACAGTATGAGAGTTCATTGCAGATTAGGTTTTTAGTAGCTCCAGAATTAATTTTCAGAACCGATGCTGGAACTGTTGCAGGATACATTTGAAGTACACATGTTTTTGAATTGAGAGTTGATCCGTCCAACTCATTAGCAGATTTGCATTTCTGTGTTATATGCTATATCAGCTTGTACATTTTATTCCTGATAGTTTCTTTTCATACCTATTTGGGGTACTTCCCTATCCTTCATAACGTAGATAAGTGTTTTCAGTTTTGAGCTTCAGATATGTGATTTGTTTTATATATAATCCAGAGTGGATTTCAATATAGATAAGTAAGCTCTGATACTTGGATTTCTGTTTGTAGTTTTACTTTTCGATTTTCCTAGGAGATCATGGAATCTTTCAGTTCCCAATATATTGATCGATCTAATTAAGACACTTGACAATCTCTTTCCTATCACCAGAAAGGAGAAGTACCTCGATCTTGTATTATATGCATTTATGTAGAGCGGACAGTATGTTATGCTGGTGTGCATTAGTTTGAGTTATACTGTTTAGACCATGTTTGTGTATGTTGTTATATACTGATGGTTACCTTCTATTTTCAGCCTGTTCTGCCTATCAGAGCTGAAGTTGATATAAAGCTAGGAGGTACCAGATGCAATCTATTCATTTCTAGGCTACAGCCATGGTTGCGCCTTCATTTCTTAAAAAAGAAAAAACTGGTGCTTCAAGAAAAAACTCACAATCTCGAGAAAACAAAAGCTGCTGATATGAAGGCCATCATGTGGACAGGCACAGTTTCAGCCCCGGAGATGACGGTGATGCTGTATGGTACTGAAGATATCCCGCTGTATCATGTAAGTAATGTTATCCATGTATATCTGTAAGGTTTGAACATGAATCAAAGCTATCGTGCTGTACATCTCATTATTTGTATCTTGTACTAGATAATATCTGATTTAGTTTTGTCTAAATTAGTCTTTATATATTAACAGAACTTAATCTGTAGTTGTGAGATAGGGCCAAAAACTTTTCACATCATGATTGTTTAGTTCTTTATTTTGCTGGCAACATATGAATTGGTTTTACTAGGATGTTAAACACTCTTTTTTTTGCTTGGTGTAATATATGCAGTTTTGTTCACAGTCATCACATGTGTTTGCAAATAACGTTTCGAGTCTGGGCACAGCAGTTCATGTTGAACTTGGTGAACTGAATCTGCATTTGGCAGATGAGTACCAAGAATGCTTTAGAGAACACCTTTTCGGAATAGAGCCAAACTCTGGTTCGTTGATGCATATAGCAAAGGTTAGCTTGGATTGGGGAAGAAGAGATAGGACATCATCTGACGAGGTTGGTTTCAGAAGTAAATTGGTACTCTCAGTAGATGTGACTGGAATGGGTATCTATTTTTCTTTCAAGCGCGTTCAATCTCTCATAATCAATGCTCTGTCCTTCAAAGCTCTATTTAAGACATTATCTGTTACTGGGAAAAAGATGAATAAGACTGTTAGTGTGCAACCATCCAAGGGATCCGGGAAAGGAACTAGGCTTGTGAACATCAATCTCGAACGTTGCTGTGTAAATTTCTGTGATGATACAGGATTGGATAATACAGTTATTGACGATCCTAAATCTGTCAATTATGGATCACAAGGTGGTCGGGTTTCATTTAGTTCACTGGCTGACGGCACACCACGCACTGCGAGCATTCTGTCCACTGCTCCTGAAGCTTGTAAAAGACTGAAGTACTCAGTCTCTCTTGAAATATCACAGTTTAGCTTTTGTCTCAACAAGGATAAACTCTCAACTCAAATGGAACTTGGAAGGGCAAAATCCATCTACCAGGAGTATCTGGAAGAACATACGCCTTGTTCGAATGTCATATTGTTTGATATGCACAATGCTAAGCTTGTACGTCGATCCGGTGGTCTTAATGAAATTGATGTCTGTTCTCTCTTCAGTGCTACTCATATTTCGCTGGGTTGGGAACCTGACGTCCATCTATCTTTTTATGAACTGTTTTTACGTTTGAGATCCCTGGTGTATGCACAAAGGCATAAAGAACCTGAAAGCGGGTGCAATAAAGGCATCTCTAGTGTGAAAGATGGTGGCCCGAGTGAAAAAATAAATCAATCCAATTCTGTTAACAAGCAGAAGAAAAAGGAATCTATGTTTGCTATTGATGTGGAAACGTTGACTATTTCAGCTGAAGTAGGAGATGGGGTGGAGGTTAAGTTGGAGGCTCAATCAATTTTTTCTGAGAATGCCTGTATAGGAGTGCTTCTTGAGGGACTTATGCTTGCTTTTAATGGATCTCGAGTGTTTAAAACTACAAGAATGCAAGTATCAAGAATCCCTACTGCTACGAATTTGTCTGATGCAGTCCCTGTAATGACAGATGGTCCTTGGGACTGGGTAGTACAAGGACTTGACGTGCATATTTGTATGCCATACAAACTGCAGTTGCGTGCCATAGATGATTCAATAGAAGAGATGTTGCGAGGCTTGAAACTTATATCTGTAGCAAAGGGAAAACATATTTTATCAGGAAAGAGAGAAAGCTCAAAGCCTAAGAAATCTAGTCCAAAATTTGGCCGCATAAAATTTTGCATACGCAGACTAACCGCAGATATTGAGGAAGAACCAATTCAGGGCTGGCTTGATGAACACTATCAGCTGGTGAAGAAAGAAGCCTGCGAGTTGGCTGTCAGATTGAAATTCCTTGAAGATTTGATTCACAAAGCTGGTCAGTCTCCTAAAGGGGCAGAAACAAGTGCTGTATTAGATGAGAGAAAGATGTTTTTTGATGGGGTTGAAATTGATGTTGAGGATCCTGTAGCTATTAACAAAGTGAAGGAAGAAATTCATAAACGGTCGTTTCAATCATATTATCAGGCATGCCAGGGTTTAGCTCCCTCAGAGGGTTCAGGTGCCTGTAGGGAGGGATTCCAGGCAGGTTTTAAGCCTAGTGCTGCTAGAACTTCTCTTCTTTCTGTTTGTGCTACAGATTTTGATTTAAGCTTGACGGCAGTTCATGGTGGTGATGCTGGTTTGATAGAAGTCCTGAAGAAGCTTGATCCTATTTGTGAAGAAAACGACATACCCTTTTCTCGGTTATATGGAAGCAATGTTTACTTGAATACTGGAAGCTTGGTAGTCCAGTTAAGAAATTATACACTTCCTCTCCTCTCTGGCACTTCTGGCAAATGTGAAGGTCGTATTGTACTGGCTCAGCAGGTATTGTTATTTTCTTGTTTTTCTTTTCCATGCCATCTGTGGTAGGGTGTAAATCAATAATCTCTCCTGTTCTCTAATTCAAGCATGTTGATCTCAATTAAATGATTATTTGACTGCTTGTTACTGTTTTCTTAAACTAGGCAACATGTTTCCAACCACAAATTTCCCAAGACGTCTTTGTAGGCAGATGGAGAAAAGTGAAAATGTTCCGGTCAGCCAGTGGCACAACTCCGCCGTTGAAGACCTACTCAGATTTGCGTATACACTTTGAACAAGGAGAAGTTTCATTTGGGGTTGGATATGAACCAGCTTTTGCAGACATTAGCTATGCCTTTACAGTGGCTCTTCGTAGAGCTAATCTAAGTCATAGGAATCCAGATATGGTACAAGTCATTAAAAAAGAACGAAGCTTACCTTGGTGGGATGATATGAGAAACTACGTCCATGGCAATATCACTTTATCTTTTTCTGAATCAAAGTGGTCTGTTCTTGCTACAACTGATCCATATGAGAGTCTTGACCAACTTCAAATAGTGTCTGGTCCTATTGAACTTAAGCAGTCAGATGGTCGTGTATTTGTCAGTGCTAAAGACTTTAAGATTAAATTGAGCAGTCTAGAGAGTTTGATTAGTCGACACTCCTTAAAAGTTCCAGTCCGCGCTTCCGGAGCTGCATTTATTGAAGCCCCAGATTTTAATCTTGAAGTTACAATGGACTGGGATTGCGAATCTGGGAATTCTTTGAATCATTATCTCTATGCATTTCCAGCTGAAGGAAAGCCTCGTGAGAAGGTCTTTGATCCGTTCAGATCAACATCACTCTCGCTTCGGTGGAATTTCTCCCTTAGACCCGAAAAATTCCATCAGTCTCCCTCAAGTACTGAGCATCCAACAGATGTTGGAACTGTCTACAGTTCGCAAGACAAGCCTGACAGCATTCCTCTTGCATCCCCAACTATGAATCTTGGAGCTCATGATTTGGCATGGATACTTAAGTTTTGGGGTCTGAATTACTATCCTCCTCATAAGTTGCGTTCTTTCTCCAGATGGCCTAGGTTTGGCGTCCCCAGAGCTGCAAGATCAGGAAACTTATCCCTAGATAAAGTGATGACAGAATTTATGCTCCGTGTAGATGCCACTCCTTCCCTGATAAAGTACATGCCTTGGGACTCTGATGACCCTGCTAAAGGACTGACCTTTAACATGGCAAAGCTAAAATACGAGTTATGCTATAGTCGCGGGAAGCAAAAGTATACATTTGAATGCAAGCGGGATGCACTTGACCTTGTATATCAGGGTCTTGACCTTCATGTACCCAAAGCTTTTATTAACAAAGATGAGCATCCTTGCATTCCAGGAAGTGTTCAGGTTTTGAGGAAAAGTACTCAGGATGCTTTGATAGACAGAGTACCATCTGGGAAGGACCATAAAAGGTATGAAAAGCATCGCGATGAAGGGTTTCTATTGTCTTCTGATTATTTTACCATCAGAAGGCAGGCCCCAAAAGCAGATCCTGAAAGACTATTGGCATGGCAAGAGGCTGGAAGAAGAAATCTTGAGATGACATATGTACGGTCTGAGTTTGAGAATGGAAGTGAGAGTGATGAACACATACGATCAGATCCTAGTGATGATGACGGGTACAATGTTGTTATTGCTGACAACTGTCAGCGGGTCTTTGTTTACGGCCTCAAACTCCTGTGGACGATAGAGAACAGGGATGCTGTTTGGTCTTTTGTTGGTGGAATATCAAAAGCATTTGAACCTCCTAAACCTTCTCCTTCTCGTCAGTATACTCAGAGGAAGATTCATGAAGAAAACCAAAAGGAATCTTGTCCAGAAACGCATCAAGGAGAAATGTCGAGATCTTCTGCAAGCCCTGGAAGAAACCTCCCTTCATCACCGTCACACTCAATAAAAATTGAGAAATCAGATGACATTGGTATGTCTTGATTTCGGTCAATGTCTGTTTGTGATTTATTTTCATCTTACTCAAACTTTATTAAGTTACTGGAATCTCTTACTATTAATAGAAATCTAGAACGAATATAGCAACTACGAGAGTGGCAGAGACCTTGCTAATATAATCTCAATGCATCATGTACTTTAACTTTTGACCTGGATGTATAAACCAGGTACAGTTGAGACCATTGAATCTGAGGAAGAAGGGACTCGTCACTTCATGGTGAATGTCATTGAGCCACAGTTTAATCTTCACTCAGAAGAAGCTAATGTAAGTAATTATTGCCGCGTAAGAATGCACGTTTAACACCTATTACTTATTTTAGAGCGTGGTAACACTATAAGTCTTGGCTGAATAAGTTTACCTTACTTGCATTCAAACTTTAGACTAGTCATATATTCAAGCAGTGTGCAGAAAAAAATATATCATTTAGGTGTAGAAAAGAATTCGAGCAGAAAAAAATATATTACTGGAATCTCTTACTATTAAAAAAATATATATTCGAGCTGCATGATGATATTATTAACCAACAGAATTATTTTTGTTATTGTCTTTGGTGTAGAAAAGATTTTTCTGACTGGTTAATAAACCTCTCTTTGATCAATACCAGGGTCGCTTTCTGCTTGCTGCTGTTAGCGGTCGTGTCCTAGCACGATCGTTTCATTCCATTATGCGTGTTGGTGTGGAAGTGATTGAGCAGGCTCTTGGCACTGGAAGTGTTAAAATTCCAGAATGTAGTCCTGAAATGACATGGACACGGATGGAAGTTTCGGTAATGTTAGAGCATGTGCAAGCCCATGTTGCTCCCACTGATGTTGACCCAGGTGCTGGATTGCAGTGGCTCCCAAAAATTCGCAGAAACTCCCCAAAAGTGAAGCGTACTGGGGCTCTACTTGAAAGAGTTTTCATGCCTTGTGACATGTATTTTCGGTATACTAGACACAAAGGTGGAACTCCTGATCTAAAGGTAACACCATTTCCTTCTGCATCTGCTCGCATGAGCCAATGCACAAAACACCATTTTCATCCAAAAGTAGGCATAGAAAAATCTCTGTTGTATATATAACTATGGCCTGGGCTTCTACTATGATTAATTTTCTTCCCTTGAAAAGGCTACAAATTAGATTGGTAAATACTAGATATAGTTAAAAAAAATTCAGGTCACACAATCCCGATAATAAAAGTTATACTTGACATTTTGTTTATGAGTTACTATTCAACTTTATTAAATTTGAAATACAAGGGGAGTGTCTACAGAGACATGTTTCGTCTATTTCTTGGGCATTGTTGAAAAGCTATAGTTGCTCGTTGACACTGCAACTATAGTGACGAAATTCTGAAACATATGTTTTCTGCATTGGCTCATGCGAGCAGATGCAACCTAGTTAAAAGACGTGTTCTGTATCTACGTTTTTTCATGATAATATAGCACTAAATTCTGGGAGTTGATATAAGTTTTGAACTCTTTGAAGTGGTGTTCTGTATCTACGTTTTTTCATGATAATATAGCCCTAAATTCTGGGAGTTGATATAAGTTTTAAACTCTTTGAAGTGGTGTGCAATTAATTTGGACGTCATGTTCTTTTTTTGTCATGTGTAACAATCCAACTTCACATTCATTGATAGAAAATTTTCTCTGTATAAACTAGTAGGTTTCTGTGAACCAATAAATTTCGCCTGTTAGGAGTAATTCAGTTGATGTACACATGTAATTGATACCTTATGTAACTAACATTATAGGTTTCTTTCGTTTCAAGGTCTTTCTAGAGAAATAACCTAATTCTTATTTTTTCTAACAGCTGAAGTCTCATTTATGCATTTGTAGGTGAAACCACTAAAAGAGCTTACTTTCAATTCGCACAATATAATAGCTACAATGACATCTCGACAATTCCAAGTTATGCTGGATGTGTTGACCAACCTTCTCTTTGCAAGGCTTCCAAAGTAAGTATTAAAACCTGAATAAAGTTAAAAGGGTAACCCACACTTTTCATGCCAATTTTGTCCATTTTCTTTTGCGTCTTGCTGTAATCAGCTTGAAATAAACATAAGTAATTTTTTGAATCCATGTCACTGATGTTTAGAATCCATGTCAGTGCAGTTCGCTGATGATTAGGGTTAATCTTCAAATACATTTTTCTCTCTGTCTATTTTTGAACATTTTCTAGCATTGAGGAGATCCTTTTATGATCCAGGCCTCGGAAAAGTAGTCTCCAATGTCCCACGGAAGATGAAGATGTTGAAGAGGAGGCTGATGAGGTAGTTCCGTATGGAGTTGAAGAAGTGGAACTTGCAAAAATCAACCTTGAAGAGAAAGAGCGGGAGCGAAAGTTGCTTCTTGATGATATTAGGAAATTGTCTCCTTGTTCGGACAACATGGACGACACACATATCGAAAGGGAAGGTGAATTGTGGATGATTAGTACCAGAAGATCCATACTGGTAAGACTCTACAGAAAGAAGTATGTTTAGATGCTAAATTATGATGATAGTGTGAAGTAAAAGTAGCTAACCTCTAAATTAGCCATTAATCTTTCACATCGCCACCCACTCACACCCAATTGAATCAAAAGGAAGAGACGGCATTCAAACTTTAGTTCTTTGATGGTATAAACGTTACTTTTATGACTCTTTCGTTATTGATTCAACTTGTTTCATTAACTAATGGGCGCTGGGCATGCAGCTATTCAGTTAGAGATTTCTGTTCTCCCTAAGCATCAGCCTTCTGTTTGGCTTCTGTTTTATTCTTGAAAGTGTTTCTGTGAATTTATTTTGTGGTGACAATATATAAGTTTATGTTGCAATTTTTGCTGGTCTGTTTAAGGTACAAGGATTAAAGAAAGAGCTCACATATGCACAAAAGTCTAGAAAGGCGGCTTCTGCATCTTTAAGAATGGCGTTGCAGAAGGCTGCACAACTGCGAATAATGGAGAAGGAGAAGAACAAAAGCCCATCATATGCTATGTGTATTTCGTTACAAATTAATAAAGTTGTTTGGAGCATGCTTGTAGATGGTAAATCCTTTGCTGAGGCAGAGATAAATGACATGGTAAGTATAAACATTCTGTATATTCTTAGTCCAGTGCCGTTAGAGTCGTAGCATCACATAATCACATTTTCTTATTCATATACTGATTAGTCCTATGGAATGATGAGCGTAACTTGCGTAGCAATTTGCTTACAAATTTTCCATGGTCTACTTAATTAATGACTGACTTGGTCTATTGCCTGTTTAAATTAAAAGGCAATACATATTTAATTGGATTTATACACGCAGATTTATGACTTTGATCGGGACTACAAAGACATTGGTGTTGCTCGATTCACCACCAAGTACTTTGTTGTTAGGAACTGTCTGCCAAATGCAAAGTCAGATATGCTTTTATCAGCGTGGAATCCTCCACCTGAATGGGGAAAGTACGTTTTCCTTACATGCTTATTTAATGTACTTGTATATTTTCCATATTACATGATTGACATTTTAATCCTAGATGATGGTTTCTTAGTACATGATCTGGTCTTGTTCTGTCTTTAAGTCGTCATAAGAGTCATCTTGTCACGTTGTGTTAAGTGACTTCCTTTCTGTGATATTGGTTCATTTCGTTAAAAAGTGACATATCATCTTATCCAAGAATTCTCCTGGGAAATGCACATCGTTGTGGATTTTCATCCTAAATTGTTAATAGAAAGTATCCTATGTAGTGTGAATGTGTGATGTAAATCATCGTTACTTTGTCATCATTATTTGATGCTGGTTCTGATTTTGGGTGTGTGCTTCCTCTTTCTATTTGATGCACTTAAACTTTGTGTCAGTTCCGATAAAGTCAGTTTCATTAAAAGTGATCTATAACTTTGTTTACAGGAAAGTCATGCTACGTGTGGATGCAAAGCAGGGAGCGCCAAAAGATGCACACTATCCCCTTGAGCTTTTTCATGTAAGTATCTTTCTTCTTTCTTTTTCTCTTCAATTTTTCGTTACTGAATTCATAAACGTAACCACTATAATTAATAATTGACTCAATTATTTGTGGACTATTTTACATCTTTTAACTGAACTCTCTTTGCTTTCTGTGTTTGTGTAAAATTTGTCTGATAATTACTGCAAAACTTGTAGGTGGAGATTTATCCTCTAAGAATTCATTTAACAGAAACGATGTACAGAATGATGTGGGAGTATTTCTTCCCAGAAGAAGAGCAGGATTCACAAAGTCGACAGGTCACAAATCACATCACAACTTAGCATTTGGATGAAAATCCGATAAATTAAAGTTTATATTGGTTCCTTGTCTCTGCAGGAAGTTTGGAAAATTTCGACAACAGCCGGTTCAAAACGTGTAAAGAAAGGGTTGGTAGGTCATGAATCTTCTGGACACGCCATTAAAGATGTTGAAGCATCTCGAATGAGTTCTTCAGCTCTCTCTGCTTCTGCCGCAGTGCAGTCACAAAGCAATGATGACTCTGTACAAGTAGGCGTTCACCTTTATCTGCACTTCAAAGTTTTAAATCAATTTTCTGTTACTCGTTTTCTGATCTTACTTGCATTCCCTTTGCAGAAATCAAATGTTATATGCCTCAGGTCTAGCACTGGTGCGTCAGCTCAGGAGTTGAGAAGAACATCTTCTTTCGATAGGGAAGAAAATGTGGCAGAACCCATAGCTAATGAACTTGTTCTACAAGCTCACTCTTGCAACGTGTCATCTTCTATTGAACAACAGGAGGATTTCTCTAAACAGAAGGTCAAAGAGATCAAACCTGTCAAGTCTGGCCGCTCTTCTCATGAAGAAAAGAAGGCTGGAAAATCACACGAGGAGAAGAAGTCTAGGCCTAGAAAGATGATGGAGTTTCACAACATTAAAATTAGTCAGGTAAGTAAGCTAGTTTCTACAACTACTCTAAATTAAATCTCAGATATTGATTTACCTTAATCGTTTTACATCATTTTCATTTCAGGTGGAGCTTCTAGTTACTTATGAGGGCTCAAGATTTGTTGTAAATGACCTCAAATTGTTGATGGATACATTTCATCGTGTTGAGTTTACCGGGACTTGGAGAAGGCTTTTTTCCCGTGTTAAGAAGCACATAATCTGGGGAGTATTGAAGTCAGTTACTGGAATGCAGGTGAGAAATATCATGCGTGAATAGTCTTTATGAATCCACTCTTCTGAAACATGATGCTTGTAGAATAAAATGATGTTTAGGTTATGAGGACAAGATAAGCAAGCTAATATAGTCTCTATCCATTCACATTTTCAGGGGAAGAAATTCAAAGACAAGTCACATAACAATCGCGAGTCTACTGACAATGACCTGAATCTAAGTGACAACGATCAAACTGGGAAACCTGATCAACAACAAGTCACATGGTTTAAGCGTCAAAGTGATGGAGCAGGTGATGGATTTGTTACTTCTATTCGAGGACTCTTCAATACCCAAAGACGCAAGGCCAAAGCATTTGTCTTGAGAACTATGAGAGGTGAAGCGGAGAATGACTTCCACGGGGACTGGAGTGACAGTGATGTTGAATTCTCTCCTTTTGCTCGGCAGTTAACTATTACAAAAGCTAAGAGACTCATCAGACGTCACACTAAAAAATTCCGTCCAAGATCTCAAAGAGGTGACTAGAAAACAACCCTCAACTCTTATCGTATATCTTGAAATACTTTCAAAAGGATGGAAGCCATATAGCTGTTCCTGAAGATCTTATACATATAAGAACTGTTCATGACTCGGCTTTTGTAATGTTTTGTTTTTTTTCTCCTTAGGTTCAACATCTCAGCAAAGAGAATCACTTCCATCATCTCCAATAGAGACCACTCCATTTGAAAGTGGTTATTCAAGTGGATCTTCACCATACGAAGATTTTCGGGAATAAAAACTCATTCTGACCAAATTTTGTATCAAGGGTGAAATAGGAAAAGGAAAAAAGGTATATTAGAGAGAGAGTGACAATATTGTACAGAGGTATATTGGAGTATAAAATTAAAATCAACAAAGCTTAATAGAGTGTGCCTTGTCGGCAAATTTGCAAATAGAAAAGCTTCAAGTCCATGTCCTTGAACTTACTGAAGCGCTCAAAATAACAATTATCTTCGATTTTTTTAAAAAAGATTAAACAATAGATTTTGCTTTCTCGCATGGGAATCCATAGCCTATTTGATTTGGGCAAAAAAGAATCAACGTCTCTATTGGAAAAACTTCGGTTTGAGTGTTTCGATTATAAGTCTCGTAGATTTGGAAAGAGAAAATCATTTTTTTAACCTTTAAAATGTCATTAGGAACTCTATCGGACTTCATTCCGAGAAAAAGTAAATTAAGTTATCAGTAGAATAAGTTATCAGTTCCACTTATGAAACTTATGAAACTTCCACATTAGTAAAATAGTAACATCACATCAATCATCATTGTTACAGAAAAATAAAGAAAGCAAAATGACATTTAGATGCGGAATGATAAAAATTAGTTATTGTTGAATGGCCGAAACAACCAAAAAAAGAAGTTATAACAAGAAATGAAAGACGATTTATATATTGTTTGGACGCTAACAGTTAGGGTTGTCATTTGGGTCTTACAACTATGGACTGTTCATGTCAATTTAATTATAGTCAGTTTTTAGAGAAGTCCAAACTGTATGCTTAATTTTGGACAACCAATAACATAAAAAAAAACTAACTTCTTAACCTGAAAAAGAAAGCAAACGGACATGCCTTAAAATAAATAATTTTAAGTGGAGAAAACTACTTTTGCTATATAAAGAAAAAAAGATACAGAAAGCCAACTGATCAACATTAATCTTTTTGTTATAAATTTGTTTTCTATATAACACAAAATAAACTTAAATTTGTTTGAACACTCGCAAACTCATCTCGATTTTCAAATAATGGCGCCTCAAACAATGAAAAAGATATGCAGTGTTTTGATGATAGTAGTTTTATTTATGATGATGGTTTCAACATATGCGAGTACACTGGAAGTGTGTGTTAAACATTGTGTCCCAAATCAATGCATGAAAGTTTCTGAAAAGGCAACTCTTCCTTTGTGTGAAAATGCATGCAAAAAACTCTGCAATGAAAACAAGTTTTCTCATGAGAAATCGATCGTGCCTCGAAGTTACTGCGATGGGTTATGGTGGTGGCTATGTAAAAAACCAAAATAACTAAAACTTGGGAAATTTTTAAAAATAATATATGTGTTTCTCCTATGTGAAAACTTGTTATATATCACATAAGTATGTAGTTTTAATCAATATAATAATTTCATGTAATTTTATAAT
>Ga0041059_1002151_pt1 | contig 15036 bp, 7 predicted proteins | sample AraColnosormetaG_FD_56232 | JGI IMG/M metagenome (GOLD analysis project Ga0041059, IMG submission 56232) | Arabidopsis roots microbial communities from North Carolina, USA - Col MF nosort | ecosystem: Host-associated > Plants > Roots > Unclassified | place: USA: North Carolina | collected 2013-09-02
AGATTTAGACATACAATACAAAAAAAAAAAAAATAGTAATAAAGAAAGATTAACTATCCAGCCCTTTTTCCATTACCTAAACTTTGTTGATAAAACGATCTACGTAAGTAGTTACGTTACACATTACCAAATATATAAGGTATGGCTAAATCGCCATAATTGAAGACGAGAATATTTGTTTCTAAAGTTTGAGGACGGCTCCATATAGTTCAACAAGTTTTATCATTAGATAACGATAAGGACAATTTCATCGCTAGTACATCAATCATATTTTAGTTCTAATAGAGGTCGGTAAAACGGCTGTTAAAAAAAGACTGGAAGAGAAGAACAATAACTTTTAGGTTTGAGGAGGAGAAGAACCTGTACTGAATACTACTGATACTCTTTTATATAGGTTCAAGCCGAGAAACTTAAGGAAATTCTAATGATAAGTTGGCCTTTAATCATGCATTTTACACATTTTCTTACAAATAATTGTTGAATATTGACAGCAACAAAATTTCGGATTTCCACTGATATCACCAATTCGTTGCTTATTTAAGAGGATTTAGCATCAACTACAAAACATTAGTTGGCTTTATATCCATGATTTAGATATACATAAAATTTGCCACCTACAATAGAAGCTAATTTAAAAATCTAAAGTTACATGAAAATTCATCTAAAAATATGACAGAGAGTGACTTAATTGATATATCTCTTGGTCCGTTATGGGATATTCTTGGAAAACAATTATAATTATTGAACATGTTTTTTTTTAATGGCAAAGTTGAAATTGTCCTCTAAATTTATAGAAATCTATTTTTGATCTGCTAGGTTTTTGGATTATCATGAATAGATGACATCCATGAACTATATATATAAGTTATATGAGATATTAATTACCAAGATCTAAATTATACTTTAAATATATCTCATATGTACCTTTGGGAGATTTTTTGAGATGAGGATTTTTACTTGCGTAGGAAATTAAAATGTCGGCCAGAACCACACTGCAGTTTTGTGCATTAAGCGTCACTATCAAATCCAAATATAGAATAGATCTTTGCGAAACATAAGACTTGATGGTGTATGTTTCATTCAAGTAGAATATGTTTATTGTTTAGTGCTGCTAGATTTACCATTTATCACCGAAATCTAAATAATATCTTAAATATAAAGTGTTGGTGAAATCACTAAACGTATACTAATAAACTACGTTTAAGTCACCAATACAAATTTGAATCTAAGATAGATTATAATAGTTAATCCCAATGGATTTAATCATCGTGCATTTCAGACAACTAAATCACATGAATATAATTTAGTATAGAAAATTTAGACCATTACAAATGTTTAATCGTTCGTGTTCCATCATCGGAAATATCCATTGAAATCTCTCGTTAGATTTTGCACTTACACCATAAAGTTATAAAAGTTATTATTCCTAAATTAAAGAAAATTATCCCTAGTCTCAAATCTGCAGCTTTGCTATATATTCCTTTAGTATCTGCGTTAGCTTTCTATCTTAATTTTCAAATCTTGCTTGTGCTTGCTTACTTGTTTAGTTATTCCGCACAAAACATTTGGATATATCTTAGCTTGATCCTGCACTTAAATAGTTAAATTTTATAAGTTTAGTCACCGAAGATTCAGTCTTTATATGCTTTTGTGGCAGAAGCAGTTGAGACCAAAAAAAAATTAAGGTTGACATATGTTCTACAAATATTCAATTCGTGGATAAAAGTGATGTACTAGGTATTACAATTTAACTATTTAAGTTGAATTAGAAAGAAAAAATGTATAGCAAAGAGTTAAAATCTGAAAGTATGTCATTAGCACAATAAAAAATTGCTTGTCATAATTTTTTTGCGTTTGAAATTGTATTTTTATTTGATTTACTACGATAAATATTATAATTTCCGATAACGGTATTGGTGAAAAATTTGTTAGAAATAGCATATTCCGATGATTTATGACAAAAATCAATTTTGTGGAATTATTTGCTCGTGAACCAAAATTTATTGAAAATTATTTAAAAAAGTATTGTCGAAAATATTCGTCGAAATTTTGTCGAAGCATTAAAAATGATAGTCTACAAGAATCAGTTTTAAAGTTGCTGCTACGAAAAGACCTAATAATGCTAAGCTAAAGGTTCATGAGTTACAATTTTTCCTATTGCTGAATTTGACTTGGATGAAAAGTATATGCACTTTGCAAGTTTGCATAATAATGTTAATTTGATATGATTAAATATAGTGTATCGTATAAATAACATGATTAAAATTTATGCACTTTTTTTGCATGAATGTAATTGTTTTTTTAAAGTATATTACATGTTAAAATGAATCACTAATTAATTTGTCATAAGAAAAAAAAAAGAACATGCCAACCGGAGCAAATAGTATGTGTTTTTTTTTTCTTTTCAAAACATGTATAATCATATTTTTTTTGTCAACATGTATTATCAATTATAAGTTTATAATTATTATGGGTACTCTTACCAAACTATTCTAGTAAGGGCAAGTACCTAATACGACAATTTTATAATTACTTATCTAGTTAAGTTATAGGATCTGGCTTTCTATTTGATTAACCCTATACAAATTTTTAAATTTTGAATATGAAAGATGTAATTTTGGAGAAATTTCTTAATTGTATATAATTTGGTTAAAGCACAAATTTATAAAATTTGGGCTACAAGGACATCTAATGGCCTGTGTTATCATGAAGATGGTACACATTAGCCGACAACCACCCGTCCACCACAAGATTACTGTATAAATTGACTATACATCGCATCAATCACACACATTCAGGACAGATCACTAACACAATACTTTAATTTCTGGGATAAAAAAGGAAACTGATCCAAATTACCAAAAGCATGACTCTATCCAAGAAGCTAATGAAATCACTTCAAACATAGAAACCAGTGCACTGATTGTATTAACGACTTTTGTCGTTTCAGGTTTTCAAAGGCTAATACCACTTTACGAGTTGTTAATCTTTCTACCTTTGTCGGATTATTAACCTTTTCGGAAACAAAAGAAGTAATCATCACTCACTTGGTAATTTGGACTTTATTATAAGTATATAACTAGTTGACTTTGTTATGCGTATGAATATAAATCGAAGTATCGAAATTGTGGAAATGTTTGTGTGATATTCTGGCAGACAACATAAATGGGTTCTTATATCACACCTCAATTATATGTACTATGACATCGGCCCCTTTACCAATCTACAGTTTCATACACATGTGTATGCTATATATATATACACACATATACCTTCTAGTTGCATGGTTACATGACTTGCATCCATTGTTTTTGGGATGCATAATTTGTAAGTGACACAGATTATGCGGAAACAAATGTTGCACTTGCTGGACCCATCATATATAATTGTATACATGTGCATATGTCTAGCTATGAGTTAAATTAATTTGGATGTGTATAAACTAAAATTTATATGGCAACAACGCATAAAAACGATGTGGATATAACAGGATCAAGAAAATCTACTAAAACACCTGCGTGGATTTCCTTTAATTGAGCACTAACTAAAATCGAGTTGACATGACTTTTAAAACTGCTTCTTTTTAGCTTTTTTTTTGGTTGATACACGAATCTACAATATCATTGTTTGTCAAATAAGGACTAGGATATATTTATACAAAATATGAAATTAGTAATTTAACCGTTGCATGAATCCATAATTTCTTAATATTTATAGCAAATATAATATTGAGTTCGGGTGCCGGGCAAAAAGGTAGACTAACCTCAAAATTCTTAGTTATACAAAATGGGAAATTCTTGTTGTCAAAAATCTAAAATAATTCTCATAGTACCTAAATTTCTTGTTATGCAGAAGTGCATAATAACCATAGTGACCAGCAATGATTGAAATCGCAAGAAAATAAGTCATAATTCTCCAACCGCAAAATAAATCCTTTAAGCTATACATGCTTTTTATTTTTGATAAAGAAGCATGTAGAATTGCAATGATCATAAGTTTTGGTTGTAACCCCCATAATTTGAAAAAGTGGGCAAGTCTTCTTCAAGTGCCATCCACTTTGGCTAAAATGAGATTCCCAATATATGGATTGGGGCATTGGACCCACTGACTTCTACTAAAGGTTTTATGGTTGGGTACTTGGGTAGTTATCTGCAAAGTTAAAAGAGTTATACGCAAAGTAGATGTTATAGTAACAATATTTTTTTTATTTTTTTTTACTATTTAGGCTTCAAACTTTTTGTTGTTATATGGTTGTGTGACTTGTGTCAGATATTATTATCCACCTTTTTCTCCTTGTGTCTTGGCATGCTCTATTCGGACCGACTACTTTGGATAGGAGAATAAGGCAGTCGTGTGATGTCTCGGTAAGAATATGCATGGGAAATAAAGTAGGCGGTCTCATAAAGTCAAATAAACACATGGATCGCAAATGTCTGGTCGAACTGGATTAATCATTATACATCTCAGTTTACCTTAGTTACTTAACTTACTTTTAAGTGTCATTATCTTAACAAGTGATTTTGATTAAAGAACTTAAGAACAGTTTTACCAAAAATCTCATGTTTGTAGTAAATTATGTATAAGTTCAGATTTATGTGCCTCATAAGTCATCTCCGTATCATTACACAACGCTCATTTTTCAAATTTGTTATTATCTTTTTATAACATGTGATAAAACTTTTTAAGTTGACTTTGGTAACATGCGACAATACTTTCTAATTTGAATAAACATCTTACGAAATGTAGAATACAAAGTTTAATTTTATTTTCTTTGTTGGAAAACGTTAGAATCTAGAATAAAATTCTGGTTTTCATATTTTTTTTTTTTTATGTGTGATTGTAAATGCAAACAAAGCTAGTAACTTAAATAAAATCACATCAACTTAACTAATTTTATAAAAATACACGATCTTTTGATTTTGCCCGATTAACTAATTCGATTTAAATAAACAATTTAGCTCAGGTAGTTGTAAATAGCAATTGTTCGATTTAACATATGGAGCCATATACCAATTCGATTGAAATATCCATAATAATTATTTGGGACAATTAGTCAACAAATGTTACAAATCCAAATCGATTATTTTTAAAAGTAATATAAAATGACTATTTAAACAAAAGATTTTGGTACCAAAATTTTCTCTCTGAACCAAAGTAAACAAAATCAACAGTGTTCTGTAAATCTATATATATAGGTTATTCAAAATTTCGACAATTTAGGAAAACATATTCATAAAATTTCGTTATAATTTTGCCTCGAACTTTTCGCATGTCCTACGCGGGCATTAGAAAATGACGAGTGTACAATGGCATATTGGAGATCACCCGTAGTAACCAGAAAACAAAAGCAAGACAATTTTTCTAGCATGGGTGGACCGTGGACCGGTTATTGTTTGCTAGCCGAACAAAAAGGACTAAATATGACACTATATGTTTTGGGGGTCTAGACAGGCCCATTATTCGCATTTTGGGCCTTGACAATACATCTAACATGGTTGATGGTACACATCCCTTGTGAGGATCCAAATTCACTAGTCTCTTAACAAATAGTATTTTTCATAACAAATCTTAATAATTTTTTACGAAGAGGAGGTAATATTATGCCAATATTTCTCTTTTAAGTAACATATTTATTTCCAAACGTACAATTAAATGAAAAACGTGTTTAGTGGAACTACAACAATATCATAAATCAACATGACTTGTTTAAAATGGAGTAAAAAATAAAAAAATGTCATGATTTTGCTTTGAAATAGACAATGAAATTTTGTGTTTAATAAATAAATAGACCATCAAAATTGATGCTTATACGTAACAAAGTATTAACGCATAGAATTAATCGATAAGCACCAATTACCAAATACTAAACTAGCTAGTCTACTCTATAATCCCGAATTGTAACTTCATTCATACTATTAAAAAATATTTTCGGAGAAAAAGTCAAAAGAAATGGTTCAATCAAATGTCTCCACATTATTTTGTTAAGCAGGTTGCTGAATATAAAATAATTCGAAATCTCTACTATATTTTATCATCCTGTCTGTCTCTGGTACTACAGACCAGATGTTGAGTACAAACACGTACCATGAGGCATCGCGGTAATGCATCAAGTGTCACTTAGACTGTTCGACACATGTTTGAGGATTGCATCAAAAAGGTGGCTACGAAGTCTACAGCTTCTAGGAAGAGTCCAAGCGGACCAATTAGGATTTGTTCTATGTATGGTCAAAACCTATATAGAATTTGTTTGCTAGCGTTGCTATTATCTTTTTTTCTTTTTGTTGATTAAAAAAAACTATGTTCTCCGAATGTAAAAAAAAAACAACAACGAAGTTCTGCTCCAGATACTGTTTTAACCGGCCAATTCAGAATAAACTGATTTAAATACATGTACCCATTCTTGAAGGTCAAACGACAAAAAATATATACAAATTGTTTGCTAGTGAATTACTATTATCTTTTTTCGTGTATTTTTTTGTTGATTAGAAACTATGTTCTACGAATGTAAAGAAAAAATACAACAACGAAGTTGTGCTCCAGATACTGTTCTGACCGACCAATTCTGAATTACCTGAGTAGTCCATTTTAAGGCATGTACCCATTTTTTCTCTTTTGGGTTAAGGGTTTAAGTTTTTGCTTTAAAAAGAAGAAATGTTTTGTAGCCATATATTAATATAAAAGTGTATATTTTATAAATATCTCTAACTTATATATTATAAAGAAAAATACCTAAGAAATTTACTAGTCAGAAATTAATGGAGGCCTTCGAATTGCAGGGAATTTGTCAATCAACTCTTGGAGTACTTCTGGTTGGTTTTATTTTAGCCTTAACCAATCCGGTTTAGACCCAAGCCAAATGTCAAGATGAGACAACAGCCACATCAACATTAAAACCAAACTTAACCCAATTACAATTTGCCATTTGCATCACTCTTTGTTTTTATATTTGTAAAACACAAAAGGTGGGTCCTAATACTAACAATGTGAAAACCATACCGTACAGTCCTCAATTACGAAGTTCCAGAAGTTTCGACTATTCGAATGTGCATCAAAAAGGTCCAAAACCGTTTCCAGAAGTTTCTAATTTCTAACTTGAGTGTACTATAATAATAATTTTTACAAATATTTTAATCAAATCTAATATCATCACTCACTTTCTACTCTTCCTATATAAAGCCACCTCAAAATTATCTTACGTGGACATTACCTTCCTCACTCCATCAACTGCCATAAACGAACTTAATCCGACCAGTTTTTCAAAATCCGAAGATGATGAACTCAACTTCGGAGACTGGTTAATCGAAATCATCAAGAATCTTGTCTTTAATTTCCAATTGGGTTTTTCAAAACCCGTTACCTCAGGATGATGAACCCGTTTCTCCCGGAAGGCTGCGATCCACCACCACCACCACAACCAATGGAGGGTTTACACGAAAATGCTCCACCTCCATTTCTGACCAAGACATTTGAGATGGTGGATGATCCAAACACTGACCACATCGTATCTTGGAACAGAGGAGGAACAAGTTTTGTCGTCTGGGATTTGCATTCTTTCTCCACGATTCTCCTTCCTCGTCATTTCAAACACAGCAATTTCTCAAGTTTCATCAGACAACTCAATACTTATGTGAGTCTTCTCTGCTCTGTATTCTCTGACCAAACACAAAACAGAGCATTCAAAGCAGAGGAATGCTCTGTTTTTTTCTTTTATTTTTTTAACTTTCATTTCCCTTGTTGCTGGAAAATTACCGCGAAGTATTCTGAATGTTACTATATAATTAACTTGGTAATGGAAAAAAGTCATTTTTTACAGCAGAATCTGTTGTTAATTTAGCATTCTAGAAACATCGAAAATGTAGATTCCGTAATGGCTAGTGGAGTAGAAGAAGGTTTAGTAAGTTCCAGAAGCAAGTTTCGTGTCAACTTGCTTACTAAAATAATCAAAAGAAACAGTCAGCGATCTTATCCCAATTTCCATTGTTTATTCACTAATCAGCTTTAACGTTGCCCACTTGTTCCATTCTTTAACATATAAAAACATAGAAAGAGTTCTCACTCCAATTATTGATGTTTGTGAGAATATGTAGACTTTCAAAAGATTAGTTTTTGAATACTTATGTTAAAAAAATTACAGGGTTTCAGAAAGATAGAAGCAGAGAGATGGGAATTTGCAAACGAAGAGTTTTTGTTAGGACAAAGACAGTTGTTGAAGAACATCAAGAGGAGAAACCCTTTTACTCCATCATCTTCACCAAGCCATGACGCTTGCAACGAGCTTCGCAGAGAGAAGCAAGTGCTAATGATGGAGATAGTGAGTCTAAGACAGCAGCAACAAACAACGAAAAGCTACATCAAAGCTATGGAACAGAGGATAGAAGGAACAGAGAGGAAACAGAGACAAATGATGTCGTTTCTGGCTAGAGCAATGCAGAGTCCTTCGTTTTTGCATCAGTTGTTGAAACAAAGAGATAAAAAAATTAAGGAGCTTGAGGATAATGAGTCAGCAAAGAGGAAAAGAGGTTCTTCTTCGATGTCGGAATTGGAAGTTTTGGCTTTGGAGATGCAAGGGCATGGAAAACAGAGGAATATGTTGGAAGAAGAGGATCATCAACTGGTGGTAGAGAGAGAGTTGGATGATGGTTTCTGGGAAGAGTTGCTTAGTGATGAGAGTTTGGCTTCCACCTCCTAACTAGATGGATTTCTTTTTGGTTTTGTTTTTAGTTTCTTCTACTTTCAAGCTCATTTTCTTCTGTCACAAAAAAAAAACTTTTTCTGTTTGTTTAATTAATTTGCAGTAATTTTGTTATCAAGTAGTAGTAGTAGTAGTGTAAACAAAAAAATGGTTAATTCTTTCATATATGTGTATATGTATGTGATAAATATGATTGTTATTAACTCCATCTAAACTCTTCTCTGATCTCTTCTTACAAAGACCTATTGATGACGTTGAATGATGTCTTTGTCTGCTTCACTCTTTTTTGCCCTAAACCCTTTTTCCAAATGTGATCTCTCTTTTTCACATCATTTAATGCTATTAAGGAGTTTTGGCTTATTTGGGTCAGTGTTAAGACAAGTCCACATGAGTGAGCAATCATCCATGTCCGTGATTCTAACCTGTAACAGTGTTAATTTAGTGGAATCATGTAATATGGTTTACTCTCTCCGGTCAAAATTCTGATCTCTAGTCTTCAAGAAAATAACTTTAAAATGAGAGCAAAGACAACTATGAGCAAGAAGATTGCTACAAAGATCAAGAATCCACAAGATGGTGGAATGTCTCATGACAAAGAAGAGGAAAACTCTTTAGCAGTGATTAGCTGTTCTGTTTTCTGATCTAAAGTTTCTTCTACAGCAGCTAGTTGTTGATTGACAAAAAAAAAATCTAATCAATCTCCTATCTCCTTCCTATGTTGCCATCGCCTTGTTTGCATGGCTGGACTGTAGAAACTTTTCCACGGAAACAAAGCTATAATCAATGTAAAGATTCTTGCTCAATCAGTCGTAAGGGTTTTAGAATGGAGTTCAACCAAAGCCTTATCTTTTTTAGACACTACTAAAACGAATATTGCAAGTACTAAATTGCTCTACTCAATGTAAATATACTATCTCAGCTTCTAGGTCATTTTGTGTCCACTGTGATGAAGAAACATGAATCGAGAGACAGATCTCAATATGAGTGAAAGTGACAAGCATCAAGAACATCATAAATTTCTACAACAACCGTCGGCAGACAAAAAAGCAAAGCTACTTAACCTTCAATGATGGGGACTTGAATTGGAATTTGGAACAAACAATTTATAGCAAAGCTGATAGGTTATAAACAAATTCGACAGTTCAACAGATTTTCTCACCATTTACTTATTAAAAAACCACTGATTTTTGGTTCTTCAGACTGCTTCTTCATTAGGGTTTTGCAAGGATTGAAGATGGAAGTTAAGGATCGACCACCAGTTCAATTGTGGCACGCTACCGTCGAGTGACCGAGTCAGATAATTACTCTCGGTTTAGTTCGGTTTGGATTTTCCGGTTTAAAAAACATATGTTTAAAACAGAACAATACTTTTGGTTTGGTTTGGTTTGGTTCGAATTTTGGATAGGAAAAATATTATAGTTTTTTATCGACCGAAAAAAATCATTGATTCAGTAACACACACTTTAATTATATGTTGGGAAAATATAGTAACATATTGAAATATAGTTGTAATTGTGCAAAAACAAACTCTTAAATCATGGCATTTCACAAAATGCTAATAAGAGGCAGCAATCATCATTTTAGAGAATTCGTGGAAAGAAAGAAAACCATCGCCATCAAGGTCGGCTTCTCGGACCATATGCTCCGCTTCTTCTGCTGTTATCTTCATCCCCATGTCCTTCATTCCTTCTCCCAACTGCATTTCGTTTATAGAAATTAGGAGAAATGGCTAAATAAACTATAGTTAAGACTTAAGAGTTAAGAGAATGGCTTATATTATAAAAGTAAGCTAATAACCATTTGACCAAGTTAAATGACCAATCTTTTTTGCATTATTTTTGAATATAAATCTTTTTAATTCAGATAACGAAGTATTTTTCAAGTAGTATGTGACTATGTGTCTCTCGATTGTTGTGTTGTCGCCGTGTCGGTTTGAGAAAAAAAAAACAAGACCATATGAGCAATGGAGTTTCTTATGGCGACAAAAATTTGTGTTGTAATGAGTGAATGATAGTAGATTATAAAGATAATAATAACAAGGTCTTCAAAAAAGTAACATTTAGTAATTTCTCTTCTTTCGTTATATCCATCTACATGATCACTTAATCTTATTATATATGTATGTAACTCGTTTTTTATTGTTTCCATGTCAGGACAATGTACTATTTGGTAAATAGTTAGACAATTTATTTACCTCAAGTTGAGATATGAGACCATCTCCGTCTCTGTCGAACACTCTGAATACCTCAATTAACTCATCCGATGCTGATTCCTACAACCAATTTTTTCATTATTAACTTTTCTCTACAATTATCAATCTTTACTATAACTAAACGGTTTTAAGTGTGTATATATATTTTACCTGAGAAGTGTTTTGAGCCATAATATACAAGAAATCATCAAAAGTGATGCCACCGTTGCCAAAGATGTCAACATCGCTCATCATCTGTTGCAGTTGTTCCGCCTTTGGATTCTTCCCCATCGACTTCATCACTTTCGTTAGCTTCTCCTTCGTGATGAACCCTGTTTCACATGCATCATAACATCATCAAACCGATCGATTCTGAATAAATTTGTGTATCAAATCGAACAAGAAAGAGAGAGAACAAAGCAGACCATCGGAATCTTTGTCTATGAGACAGAAGGCTTCGTAAAACTCTTGGATCTGTTCATCTGTGAAAGCATCCGCCATATCTTCGATCACAAAGAAAAGTCAAAGTCTGTCTTTGATTCAATCTGATGATCAGCTTCTCTTAATTTGTTAGTGATGAGAGAAGAAGAAGGGAGCATCTATCACATTTAAGTACACATCACCTCTTGGCTCTAGGCTCTTGCCCGGTCAAGGTCAATACTCATGACCTTGCGTTTTCATTAGTTGTGATATTTTTTCTTGAGCACGATTCCAGGTCACGCGTCTTTGTTCAAACTTATGACTTCAACGCTTATTTTTCTTTATTTTCATAGTTATTAGAAAAAATACTTATAGGGAATTAAATTAGGATCTTGATTATTGCGAAAAGAAAGGGTGGAGTAATGCTCGGGTTTGAGGACTCAAGAATTAAAAGTCGTACACCAAGTTGCATTTTAAGAAATAATTGATGTACGCGTGTCTCTAATGTAACCCTTGATTTTGATTTTCCATTATTTAGTGTCCTAACAACTTCTGTCAAGAATTCCATTCAGTAACTTTGAAAAGTTATATGTCTTGTTACCATAAAAAGCGAAACATATCTTAGAAGTGGGTTTTTTTTAATACCAAATGGGATTTAAAAGGTAATCAATATGAAAAAAACGGACTGACCATAAACATTTTTCTTCTTGTACAAACATGTCTCTCCAAAGCAATGCAGATAAGAGATTTGTTAGAGATGTTGTGTTCTAATTCTAACTCCTACTTTTATTCACGTTATGATGAGAAGTTGAGAACGAAACATTGTAATGTGAATAAAGGCTTAATCTGATAAATATTGTGGGGTCTCTTATGTTTATGTCCATCCAATATTAGTGGCTTACGGCTAAGAAAAATATGAAAATATATTGTAGTGTTCTATACTTCCATTCGATCTGTTTTCCACTTTTGAATGATTCAAAAAGTCTGGATAACCATAAGTTTACAAATTTAAACAAATATTAAAATACTGTTAAAAACAAAACAAATCACTAATACTACAAATTAGAATTTCGGATAGATGTTTCATTCTACAATCGGAGAATAGACTAGTTCAAAAGCGGATACATATTAAAAGATTATCGATCCAACAAACCAAATTCGATGCAAATATATTAAAAACAATATCCGCTTTGTGCCTACCTACCCTGTCCCATACGGTCATAATTAAGAATTGAGGCTAAGTAGTATTAACTGCAAAAATGTTCCGCACTAGTCACACTACTTTGGTCGTAAGCTTACTAAAGAGGGAGATGCCGTGTTATATATCCTTAATTGGATGTTAGTTGGTGGCGTTATCTGTTTTGGTATCTAGAGATCTATGCCTCATTTAGATCTTCTTCTCTTATCATAGTGTATTTCTCATTTACAAACAACCAAACAAATTAAGAAATAAGATATGGGTAAGTAAGATCATAAACGTTAATGTTTGATTTGGTATGTATGATACGATTCAGAATCAGACTCACGCGAATTTACGCTCCCACTACGCTTTACTTAGCGGAGATCGGATTCGGATCTCTCATTTGATTACATTTTCAGCTAATTTTGTTTTTTATTGTTGTTAACTTAACTTTCATTTCATCACACTAGTCTTTGTTTGATGTAAAACAGATATCTTGATTCCCGTATTAGATGGCAGAGCTCCCTTATTTTTGTCTTCTCCCACCAATATTATACTATGTTCAAAAAATAAAATAAAAACATAATATACATAAGGGACGATCACTACAAATAAGCATGCATCAATCGATGTAAATATATCCATTTGGGAATATTATTTGAGAATCTAACTCGTAGTCGTAATTATAATATGTAACGATGCTACCAACTAATTAAATAAGTATTTTGAGGTTAAACAATGTTTTTCGGTTTAGCTTATTTAAGTCATCCAAGTATAATAACATAAGTTTGTTGACAAAAAAAAAACAGTATTTTGAGGTTTACTCATTACTACCAACTCATTCGCATTTTGTCGTAACTAATTTGGTATATCGTATACTTGAAAAATACATATATCTATATCTTGATTTTCATAATCCTTAACGTTACAGTATCCACATATGGTCCAATTAACATCACTGGTCAAACAAGAGAACAATGATCAATCCGTTACTATGATATGCACACATTAAATTTAAGGCTCCTGAAGTGGTTTCATATATTATAAGATTCCATGAGCCATATATCACGAATTAATGAAAATGCGCAAATGATAAGCAAAAGGCAAAAAAAGGAGGCTACGCCACCTGTCAATGTAGCCGTTGCACCTTCTCCTCCTTTTTAAAAATAAATACTCTTTTTAACATTTCCTCAAACGCTCCAATTTTGTTGGTTTCTCTGTTCCAAAATAGAAACGAAATCTTGAATCTCTTGATACGATGGTGAGATCAATCCAAGAAGGAGTCTTGATGTCTTCATCTTCTTCCTCAACCACAAGCAACAGCAACGACTCCGACGGTTCTCTCAGCCCATCTGCGTCCACCAAAAGCTTCGTCCTCAACACTCTCCGTCCGCCTATCACCGGCGCGTACAAGCCACTCGCTGTTCTCTCTGCTCATGTCGGCTCTGTTTCTTCCTTAGCGCTCTGTGGTGAGTTCTTGCTGAGTGCGTCTCAGGGAAAAGATATCATCGTTTGGCAACAGCCTGATCTCAAGATCTTTGCGAAATTCGGACAAGGTGATGGGTCTGTGAAGGCTTTGGTCAGCGTGGGAAGCAAAGTGTTCACGGCGCATCAAGATAGTAGAATCAGAGTTTGGAAAGTTTCTCGGAGAAACTCTGAGAATGCTTTCAGGCTTGTTGATACACTTCCCACGACTAAAGACTATCTGGGGAAGTTTATGAAACAGAGCAATTACGTTCAGACGAGGAGGAACCATAAGCGTCTCTGGATTGAACACGCCGATAGCATTTCGTGCCTTGCGGTACACGCTGGGATAATCTACTCTGGATCGTGGGATAAGACTCTCAAAGTCTGGAGACTGTCGGATCTCAAGTGTCTTGAATCGATCAAGGCTCATGATGACGCAATCAATGGTCTTGTCGCCGGAGATGGCAGGGTATACTCTGCTTCCGCAGATGGGAAGGTCAAGATATGGGGGAAAGAGAAGAGAAAGCAGATTGAGTCTACTTCTTCCTCTTCCTCTTCTTTACATGTTTTGAAGGCTACGTTGGAGGGTCGTGCAGAGGTGTCAGTGAACTCGGTGGTGGTTTCCGGTGACGGTAATTGGGTATACGGAGGAGGATCAGACGGGTTTGTGATCGGATGGGAGAAGAAAGAGAAAGAAGGAGACTTTGAGGAATGGAGATTAGGGTTTGAGACAAGAGGACATAACATGGCAGTTCTGTGTATGTGTGTAGTTGGGGAAATGGTATGCAGTGGATCGGCTGATAAGAGCATTGGGTTGTGGAGGAGAGAAGTGACTGGCATGCTCTGTAAATTCGGAGTCATACATGGCCATGAAGGTCCGGTCAAATGCTTACAAGCGTCGCCAAACAATGTCGGTGCTGGCTTCATGCTTTACAGTGGAGGCCTTGACAAGAGTCTCAGGGTTTGGTGGGTACCAAAACAAGACAACTTAGAAGAGAAGAAATCAAGCTTTAAGACATTGTTGACGCAAAAGGAATGAGTGAAAGATATAGTACTTTTTTTTTTTTTTTTGGATTGGTTTTCATA
>Ga0041059_1002152_pt1 | contig 15031 bp, 13 predicted proteins | sample AraColnosormetaG_FD_56232 | JGI IMG/M metagenome (GOLD analysis project Ga0041059, IMG submission 56232) | Arabidopsis roots microbial communities from North Carolina, USA - Col MF nosort | ecosystem: Host-associated > Plants > Roots > Unclassified | place: USA: North Carolina | collected...
AAAAAAAAAAAAAGATTACTTCATCATGTCGTAATAATATCACTAATCAATCCTTTTTTTTTTGTCATCACTAATCAATCCATTTTTTTAGCGAACCTTAAAGTCAAAGGTGTTGTTACTTTGGACGATTAAATTTGAATTATATAATTTAAAAGAAAATTGGAATTTAATCTGTTGAGGTTGAAATTCTCTCTTTTTATATATGGCGGTTGAAATTTAAAAGTAAAGTATTGTTTGGTAGGGCCCTATAGTTTAAACATTTACAAATCGGCCCACACATTTTTGTCATTTTAGATGTCGTAAACCGCTTTCCCTCGTCTTCGTTCCAATTTAAAAAGCAAAACAATTTCAAAAAGTCTCATCATTTCCCATAAACCTAAAAGCTTTTTAAAAACTCAAATTCGATACGAGAAGAACAAGATTCGCGCACAAGACGATCGATTACATGGCGACGAAGCTTTTGTCGCTTACATGCATAAGGAAAGAGAGATTCAGCGAGCGTTACCCTCTGGTGCGGAAGCACCTTACCAGGTCTCGCGACGGCGGCGGAGGATCATCGTCGGAGACGGCGGCTTTTGAGATCGATGATCCGATTTCCAGGGCGGTTTTTCAAGTGTTAGGAATGACTTGCTCTGCTTGCGCTGGATCTGTTGAAAAGGCTATCAAGCGTCTCCCTGGAATTCACGATGCTGTCATCGATGCTCTGAATAATCGTGCTCAGATTCTGTTTTACCCTAACTCTGTCGATGTAAGCTATGATATTCTCTCGAATCTCGGTTGAATTGTTTCTGAGAAGACTTGATTTGGGATTTAGGTTTTCTTTTTCTGTGTAATTGTGGATTTATAGGTGGAGACAATTCGTGAGACTATTGAGGATGCTGGATTTGAAGCATCGTTGATCGAAAATGAAGCGAATGAGAGGTCGAGACAAGTTTGTAGAATAAGAATTAATGGTATGACTTGTACTTCGTGTTCTTCAACAATCGAAAGAGTTTTGCAATCGGTTAATGGTGTACAAAGAGCACATGTGGCTTTAGCAATTGAAGAAGCTGAGATTCATTATGATCCTAGACTCTCGAGCTATGATAGACTATTGGAGGAGATAGAAAATGCTGGTTTTGAAGCTGTGCTTATAAGTACAGGCGAGGATGTGAGCAAGATTGATTTGAAGATTGATGGTGAGCTTACTGATGAATCCATGAAGGTTATTGAAAGGTCGCTTGAAGCACTTCCTGGTGTTCAAAGTGTTGAGATCAGCCATGGAACTGATAAGATATCTGTATTGTACAAACCTGATGTGACGGGGCCGAGGAATTTCATTCAGGTGATTGAGTCTACTGTCTTTGGTCATAGTGGTCACATCAAGGCAACAATATTCTCAGAGGGAGGGGTAGGCAGAGAATCTCAAAAGCAAGGGGAGATTAAGCAGTATTATAAGTCGTTTCTCTGGAGTTTGGTTTTTACAGTACCGGTGTTTTTGACAGCCATGGTCTTTATGTATATCCCTGGAATTAAAGATTTGCTCATGTTTAAGGTCATCAATATGCTCACCGTTGGAGAAATCATAAGGTGTGTTTTGGCTACTCCTGTCCAGTTTGTCATTGGTTGGAGATTTTATACTGGCTCTTACAAGGCTTTACGCCGAGGATCGGCTAATATGGATGTTCTGATTGCTCTGGGGACAAATGCAGCTTATTTCTATTCATTATACACAGTGTTGAGAGCTGCAACATCTCCTGATTTCAAGGGAGTAGATTTCTTTGAGACTAGTGCCATGCTCATTTCCTTTATCATACTAGGAAAATATTTGGAGGTTATGGCTAAAGGAAAAACATCTCAAGCGATCGCAAAGCTTATGAACTTGGCACCCGACACTGCGATATTGTTGAGTTTGGACAAGGAAGGGAATGTGACTGGTGAAGAGGAGATTGATGGTCGATTGATACAGAAGAATGACGTGATCAAAATTGTTCCTGGTGCTAAAGTAGCTTCAGATGGTTATGTCATATGGGGACAAAGTCATGTGAATGAAAGTATGATCACTGGAGAGGCTAGGCCAGTGGCAAAGAGAAAGGGTGATACAGTTATAGGAGGCACTTTGAACGAGAATGGTGTTCTGCATGTTAAGGTTACAAGGGTTGGTTCAGAGAGTGCTCTTGCTCAGATTGTTCGACTTGTTGAGTCCGCACAACTGGCCAAAGCTCCAGTACAGAAGTTGGCTGATCGGATTTCCAAGTTCTTTGTTCCTCTTGTGAGTAATCTGACCAGTTGATAAACAAATTATTTAGTCTTTTAGAGGCACAACTATTTTTTAAACTCACTGGATTATAATGTTGAAGGTAATTTTCCTCTCGTTCTCAACTTGGCTTGCCTGGTTCTTAGCTGGGAAACTGCATTGGTACCCTGAATCCTGGATACCTTCTTCGATGGATAGCTTTGAGCTAGCTCTTCAGTTCGGGATCTCTGTCATGGTCATAGCTTGTCCATGTGCTCTTGGGCTGGCTACTCCAACTGCTGTTATGGTTGGTACTGGGGTTGGTGCATCCCAAGGTGTGCTGATAAAGGGTGGCCAAGCCCTAGAAAGAGCACACAAGGTTAGTTTAGTGTGCAGTAACTTGGTCTATGGCTTTGTAAACTTACTATACTGTATATACTTTACTCAGGTTCTCTGGATCATTTCTTTTCTGAAATGGTGAAACCTGACAGTTTCAATGACGGTGTAGGTAAATTGCATTGTCTTTGACAAGACAGGAACTCTCACGATGGGGAAGCCCGTTGTTGTGAAAACAAAGCTCCTGAAAAACATGGTACTTCGAGAGTTCTATGAACTTGTTGCTGCAACTGAGGTAAACTTTTGGAAACTCCTGGCCTACATCAAAAGTAATATTACTATGTTGATGCTATTTTGTTTATCAGGTAAACAGTGAGCATCCGTTAGCAAAGGCCATTGTCGAGTACGCGAAGAAATTCAGAGACGACGAAGAGAACCCTGCCTGGCCAGAAGCCTGTGATTTTGTGTCCATCACTGGAAAGGGAGTGAAAGCCACCGTTAAAGGTAGAGAGATTATGGTGGGGAACAAGAATCTGATGAATGATCATAAAGTTATTATTCCAGATGATGCTGAAGAGTTGCTAGCTGACTCTGAAGATATGGCCCAGACCGGAATTCTTGTCTCCATAAACAGTGAACTGATTGGAGTTTTGTCTGTTTCGGATCCTCTAAAACCGAGTGCTCGAGAAGCCATCTCCATTCTAAAATCCATGAATATCAAAAGCATCATGGTAACTGGTGACAACTGGGGAACAGCAAACTCAATTGCTAGAGAAGTCGGTATCGACTCTGTTATCGCAGAAGCTAAACCTGAGCAAAAAGCAGAGAAAGTCAAGGAATTACAGGTACTTGAGTAAAAGCTCCACACTAAATGTTAAAAAGTTCACATATATGGAATTGATAAAAGCAATGAATATATATTGCAGGCTGCGGGACATGTTGTGGCAATGGTAGGTGACGGAATCAATGACTCACCGGCTCTCGTGGCAGCGGATGTAGGTATGGCGATAGGTGCAGGAACAGACATTGCTATAGAAGCAGCGGATATAGTTCTGATGAAAAGCAACTTAGAAGATGTGATCACAGCCATTGATCTTTCAAGGAAAACGTTCTCAAGAATCCGTCTCAACTACGTATGGGCTCTCGGGTATAACCTCATGGGGATACCGATCGCTGCGGGAGTGCTTTTCCCAGGGACACGTTTCAGGTTGCCTCCATGGATTGCAGGTGCTGCAATGGCTGCTTCTTCTGTTAGTGTTGTGTGTTGCTCTCTCTTGCTTAAGAACTACAAGCGACCTAAGAAGCTTGATCATCTGGAGATTCGGGAGATTCAGGTGGAGCGAGTTTAAAAAATTGAACTAAACCGAGTACCGGTTATTGAATTTGATGAACCAATAAACAAACCGTACAGTAAGTTTCCACTCCTTATCTAGAATTTAAGTCCATGAACTAATAATTGATTTACTTTGCCTCCATATTTTCGTTGCTTCCCTTTTTCCTATTTGGAAAAGGAAAATATTTGCCTTATTATAAGACAAGAGCAGAGAGGACACAAATAAAGATAAGAAGATTAGGATTATACTTTGAAACGTGATAATGAGAACTAGACATGGCAGCAAAAGGACAAAGATAGAGAAGGAGTCTCGAGTAAGTCAAGTAACGTCGGAGACAAGAAGAGATTGCCTGTGAAGTCCGTAGCTAAGTTTCTCGTTGTATCCAAGTTATTGGCAACAATTATCCGCAGTCGATATTTCATTAGATCGTTTCCCTTTAGGTCTTCGCTTCAGCCACATATACTCTTTGCATTCAAATATTTAGATAACCAAAACGGACGCCAGATTTGTAACTTCTTCACGTATTCCTCGACATCAACCAAGAATCTACCGTATTATTTATCTCTTAGTGCGACATGCTCAATCCCGAGTCCGTATTGCCGCAGGATCAATAATGTTCCTTATTACGTTAATGGTTTGATAAGTCTTGGATGTGGACGAGAACAATTTATATGCAACCCTAGCACAAGTAAGTACATACCTTTACCCAAAGTGAAATCAAGAAAAAAGATTATCCAAAACTTTTTCGGGTATGATCCAGTCAATGGTGAGTATAAATTAAGTATTGTGCATGTCGGAAAAAGTGAATGATTACTGGGATGGTCCATCTTTTGAACATCAAGTATTCACATTGGGAGGAGTTGATAGATCATGGAGAATGATTGAATGCAATAACAATCTTCTTCATCGTCCCAAAACTAACGGTGAGTGCATCAATGGGACAATGTTGTTGCAAGGAGAAAAGTAAACATTTCTGCTTCGTTTTCTTCTCGTATACTATATGTCAACTTTGTGTTTTATAGATTCCTTTTTTTTCCGGATTGGTTGCATAACCCCTACTTTGAATTATAAATTTAAGTTGACCAAAAAAGGCCAGCTAGATAGATCTTGTGTTATTATGGATATATTCACTCGCATCCAAAGTCAAAGTGAATATTCCACAACCATATATAAGAGAAGTTGTTTTCCAAAATTTTAACTTGGAGGCACGTTAATTTAATTCGTTTTAACTACCAAAACTTGGATTATTAATTTCACTATAAGATTCAATGAATACTAAACTAACAAACATTGCTATATAATATTAACATATGCATCTATTTCTATTATCAGGTTTCCAAATCAAATGATTTAAGTTTGTTACAACAAGACGTGCACACTCATTGATCATTTTACTACAATTATGTGACGACGTGAGTGCATGTCCAGATGTCCCTATCAAAACATCTACAAAAGCTTGTACACAAAAGAGAATCCAAAAAACAACCAAACAAGAAAATGCCTGTCTCCGTCTCAAAGTTGAGACGACCAAGAACGTCCAAAAAGACCGAAACCGGAAATCCCGAAAAAACACTTAAAGATCCTCGTACTTGCTGTAATAACCTTTTTTCGATCTTTTCCGCCAGATCATTTCTTTATCGTGTACCTCTCACGATTCTCTTTCTTTTCTTGATTTATCTTTGGTCCACTTCCACGACCGTTATCTCTGGTAACGTCGTTCATATATGCATCTCTTCGCGGAAGCTCACTGACCTTTATTGCCTCACTGCCGGTTCTCAGCCCGCTTTACGTGCACCAGTCAACAATTTCACTGCGCCGGCTAGTGAAGATGTGGTAACAAGTAAAGAAGAGAAGAATGTTTTTGTTCTTGGTAAAGACGGAGACAAGGGTTTCGCAGAAAATGAAACCTTCGAGGGAGGAAAAGATTCAGACAAATCTACGGTCGGAGAAAACCTCACCATCAATAAGAACGAAACTTTCACAGGAGAAACCTCCGGAGAAAGAGTTTCCATTCTTAATCAAGATGCTAAACCCATCCATGAAAAGAATCTTGATTCCGTTCTTGATCAAGATTCTTTACCCAAAAACGAGATTGATCAAGATTTCATCATTGATTGGGATCCAGAAACTGGCGAAGAACGATACCGATATTTCAAAGCGAAGACCGAAGACGAGGAGACCGGTCTAAAATCTACGGAAGAGTATATTCAAATACAGAGAACTTGGTTATCGATGGGAAACAACCGCAAAAAGCCGGGATCTTGCGAAGGAAAAGGTGTATACGTTTACGATTTACCATCTAAATTCAACAAAGATTTGTTGAGGGAATGCTCCGATATGGTTCCATGGGCTGATTTTTGCAACTACTTCAAGAACGATGCGTTTGGTGAACTGATGGAGAGTATGGGTAAAGGCTGGTTCAGAACGCATCAGTATTCACTTGAGCCGATATTTCACTCTAGAATTTTGAAGCATCCATGTAGGGTTCATAACGAGACTCAAGCGAAGCTCTTCTATGTGCCTTTCTATGGCGGTATGGATGTTTTGAGATGGCATTTCAAGAACGTTTCAAGCGATGTGAAAGATGTTTTGCCGATTGAGATTGTTAAATGGCTCGGATCGAAGAAATCATGGAGGAAAAACTCCGGAAAAGATCATGTTTTTGTTCTCGGAAAGATCTCTTGGGATTTTAGGAGGGTTGATAAGTATTCTTGGGGCTCAAGCTTACTTGAGATGCAAGAAATGAAAAACCCTACAAAGCTTCTCATCGAACGTAATCCATGGGAAGTCAACGACATCGCGATACCTCATCCCACATACTTCCACCCGAAAACTGACACCGATATCGCCATATGGCAAAACAAAATACTTGGGAAACCTCGTCGGAGCCTAATTAGCTTCGCTGGTGCAGCAAGACCCGGTAACCCTGAGAGCATCCGGTCAATATTGATTGACCAATGCAGATCGTCTCCAAACCAATGCCGGTTTTTGAATTGTACCGATGGAGGCTGCGATAAATCGGAATCGGTTATCGAGCTTTTCCGAGATTCGGAGTTCTGCCTTCAACCGCCTGGAGACAGTCCAACAAGGAAATCGATTTTCGATTCCCTCATATTAGGTTGTATTCCGGTGATATTTGATCCGTACAGCGCGTATTACCAGTACACGTGGCATTTACCGGAGGATCACCGGAGATATTCGGTGTATATAAACAAAGAAGATGTGAAGTTGAAGAGAGTGAATGTGATTGAGAAGTTAATGTCAAAGACTCTAAGGGAAAGAGAGGACATGAGGAGTTACATTGTTCATGAGCTTTTGCCTGGTTTGGTCTATGGAGATTCTAATGCTAAGTTTGAGAGATTTCGAGATGCTTTCGATATTACTATGGATAGTTTATTCAAGAAGATTGCAAAAACTGTATAACTTTCGTTTTTCGTTTGATTTTAATTGTCAAATTTTCAAATGTAGTTCGTTTATTTGAATATTTTTAAAAATCTCAAAAGATGATTGCCAAAATGTTTAGAAATGCCTTATTTGTATAAGGTGGTGCAGTGGTGGTGCCATGTGACTTAGGATAAATTATAAAATAGCATATCTAGAGAAAAGGCCTTATGATTGTATAGGTTTCTAGTTTGACGTACGTTGAAAAAAATCAGTAATAAAATATAGCAAATTGTTTTCATGATATGATTTTTATTCTTTAATTAATTTTACTATAAAGAAATTTGCTAAAATTTTATAAACGCTTATGTGAGTGAATATGTTGATAAATGATTATTTTGATGAGTACTTAAAGCTATCATCATTTTATAGTTTTTGGAGGTTTTGCCAAAAACTAAAGGATTCTGAAAATATATCAAAAGTGGCCCAATAGAAGCCCATTAAGACCAGTTAAAACAGAGAAACGACTCTATATCGAACGTCACGCGCATTACTCGCGCGTGTGACCAAGTCCCTTTCTCTTGCTTCAGCTTCTTTCTTTCCTTCCTCGTTGACTGCTTCTTCTGCATTTCCCAGTGAGAAATGGCGACGAAGGAACCAGAATCTGTTTACGAGTTAAGCATCGAGGTGAATACATTTCTCTAACTTGAGTCATCGATTCAATAACTCTCTCTGTCTCTGATAACTTGAATGTGAGATCTTTTGTTAAAAGGAAGCACCTTTGATATAAGGGTTCTAAGAATGTGAAGAGTTTTTACTTTAAGGTGTCTTGTAGGCTTTTCCGGATGAAAAGGAATGTCAAATTTTTATATTGTCTGAAGGAACGATTTGTCTTCTGTTGTATCCCGATGTTTAGTTTAGGATTGCTTTTCTCAGTAGAATCAATCAGATCATGATGGATCATGTTTCTTTCTTCTGTTGATTGGTCTCTCACAGATTGTTTTCTATGATCTTTGATTGATTTCTTGTGTTGGCCTCTGAGTCTTTATCTTGTTCTTCCTGTAACAGGATGCAAAAGGGAACAACTTAGCACTCAGTCAATACAAAGACAAAGTTCTTTTAATTGTCAATGTTGCTTCCAAATGGTTAGTTTATTAGACATTCTATTAAGCTTCTTTCGTTTGTAACTTTCTCGTCTTGTCTTGTTTATTATATACTCTATGATGGTCTCAGTGGGATGACAAACTCAAACTACACTGAATTGAATGAGCTTTACAACAGGTATAAAGATAAAGGTAAAGTAGTGATTTCAACAAATTTCTAAGTCCACGTTATTAGCTTCCTCATTGATGTTGTTCTGTTGCAGGTCTGGAGATTCTAGCATTTCCTTGTAACCAGTTTGGTGACGAGGAACCGGGAACTAATGACCAAATTACTGACTTTGTTTGTACTCGCTTCAAATCTGAATTCCCCATTTTCAACAAGGTACTATAGTTCACTCGATGAGTTCACTACAATTCTCTATGATTGTCCTGAAGTTCTTAAAACATTCGTATATGTCCAATTTTGTATTAGATTGAAGTAAACGGAGAGAATGCTTCTCCTCTGTATAAGTTCCTGAAGAAAGGCAAATGGGGAATCTTCGGCGATGACATTCAATGGAACTTTGCTAAGTTTCTTGTTGACAAAAACGGTCAAGCTGTACAACGTTATTATCCAACTACTTCCCCTCTTACACTTGAGGTAAAGCAACTATCTCTCATTCACTCTCTCTCAGACACTATCTCTGCTAACTTTCTTGTCTCAATTTTTCTGCAGCATGACATAAAGAATCTTCTGAATATCTCCTGAATGATGAAGCTTTGTTGCTGAATCGTATTGTATTTGATTATGAACCTCTCTCATTCAATAAAGAGCCATGACATTGACTTGGATTGATTAGTTCTGTTTGAGAGCCAAATCGGTTATTTAGATAAACCAGCATTATTATCTCAGGCTGATCAACTTGGATAGATTACTTCATTTCTAAAACCAAACACTCAAAACCAAAACCGAATTGAACACAGATATTGAAGAAACCAAAGGAAGCTTTAATGAGTGATATAAAAGAGTTACAATCTCGTTGAGTAGCCTGAAAGTGGGGTGGTTCTGTTACATTGAGAATGTTACAATAAGGAACTGAGAGTTCTGGTCTCAATCCTGAAATGTCTGGTTTTAACATTCCCAGAGAGAAATCTACAACAACAAAGATATGTACAGCACTCACATAATGTATGCTGCTGCTGCTGCTTCCAAGACTAAAGGGTAGTAGTCGGAGTAAATAGGAAGAAAGACTAATAATGTTTTTGTTTTGAATCACCCGCGAGTCAAGTCAATATCAGTGAGTGGGTTTCTGCTAGAGTCAAGTGATCTGCCTGAGCCTGAGCCTGAAACGGGCCATCCGCTCATTCCCTGAGCTGGGAAGTTCTGTGGCGTATGCTGACCCGTCGATGCTGCAGCTTCTGGTGCACTACCAGGTGTGGTCTCCATTTCGCTATTGGTCGGCTCTTGCTTAGGTTTTATTTCTTGTTTGATGGTCTTGTTATTGTTATTATTAGACTTTGCACTTGCTCCGTACACGAAACTACAAGCCACCACCTTCAAAATAACAACCAACAAAAAAATTTAGTTTAAGAGTCACATTACATATAAACAAATCCAAACAAAATTTCTCAAACCGTACCAGAACCGTATTTTGAACTTTTGTATTCCAGGTAGCACAAATGTTATACCAAACAATTACAACCAAAACAAAACTTAATGGAGCCAAACCAATTTTGAAATACCTGAACGAGGCTGGCTGCGATAAGCATTCCAATTCCACCGCCGATAACATGACCTTCAGGACCAGAAAGAGAGACACTCAAACCGCCTGTTCGACTTTTGGATCCACCTTCTTCATTCACCAGATAAGATCCACCTAAACTTAGAATCTCAAAACGTCCCTAAAGAACACAAAGAAGGGATAAAGAATCTTTAGTTCTCCACGGTTTGGTTCTTTTTTGGATTAACTGAATGAACGATTTTGAAACCTCAAATGTTAAGGAAGGCGTTGTTGAAGCGGGTTCACGCAGAGTGACTGAAGAAACCGTTCCAGTGCCTGACATTATACAAAGAGCCCGAGGTCTTTTTTGTGAAAAAGACAAAACTTTCGAAACAATATCCTGCAAGAAAAATAAAAGGAAATTGAAACAATGAAAAGCTGCATAACTCATTAAGATTGATAGGAGTTTTTAGAGATTACTTCTCCTGATCCAACACTGATCACATGAGGTGCAAAAGCAAGTCCAGCTGATGTATTCATCCACTCACCTAAGGTAATTAACAGAGTTAAATGACCATTTACTTATCTCAACACAAATGGATCAGTCAAATTACTCTCATAGTTAATACCTAACAACCGATGTTGAGTAGCAGTAACAACAGAGCCAAATCAATACTAATTTGACCATAAAATCATTAAGCTTCTAGCAACCAAAATCTACCTAATCATAAGACCCCAGCTCGTGTTCTTCACAATGTACATAGAAGAAAGTTGTGCCAAAGCTTACAAATTGTGTCCATAAATCAAGAAGTCAAATATCGAGTTGACTACCACATTCTAATGACCAATTACTCATCTCAACTGGCATTGTACCCACACATGGATCAGTCAATTTAATACCTAACAATCAATGTTGAGTAACAGTAACAGTAAGGCTAAAGCAACAAAAACCTAAAATAACCATAGAATCATACATAGCTTCTACCATTCAAACTTTCATCTAATCATAAGATCCTTCAAGGGTTAGCCAACAGAGCTAAAACAACAACTTAACTTAATCAAGTACACAGAAAAAACTTGAGATCTCACCAAGATTAGCCAAGCGTTGCTTCCTTCCAGTTCCGGGAGGTCGACCTCTGGCTCTTTTAGGTGCATTAGGATCAGACATTGAAGAAGAGTCCTTAGACTTTTTACTAACACAAGGCATTGGAGAAAGCCCCAATGAAACTTGTCCATCAGGAACATACTTTCTTGGCCTTCCACGTTTCTTCTTAACCATCGGTTGCTCCGACGGTGGAGGCGGCAGCTGCAGAGTAGGCTGCACCGCAGCAGGAGAAGCCATCCCCATGTGAATGCTGTGTCCGAAATCAGAATGCCTGTGCTCAGCCATGGAGAAAGGAGGTCCTGGATTGCTAGCCTGAGGGTGGTGAATGTTAGGGTTTGACATTGGCCTCATTCCCGGAGGTGGCGGCGGCGCGTGAAGACCACTCGCGACCTGGGAAGGTGTAAGATTGGTAAAAACTCCTCTCTGAAGATAGAACTGAGAATGCGAGCCTGGAAATGCCATAGCTTCTCTCCCATCCATGCATTTAAAACCCTAAATTACAATTCTTTAAGAATCTAAGAGATTTTTTAAAAAAGGAAACTTTTTTGAAGAACAAATTTATCTACCACCCAGAAATCGTAAACCCTAATAACCCAAAGAGTGAAAAGAACAACAATGGCGGCTTTTATATACCCAGTAATCAAAGTCGGGTTATTTTCAGCTGTGAGCTTAAGATCCAAACTGTTTTTATGAAACCTAGAAAAGAAAAAGAAGCTAAATGTTGAGTTCACTTAGAACTCAAAAAGAAAGTAAAATTGCAGATTTGAAATGAAGACAACAAGCAAAAGTAGCTACTACTACTGTTACAGTCTCTCTGGTAGAGAAAGCAAATCTCAGAAAAAAAAAAGGAAAGAAAAAAAAAGAAGAGAAAGGAAGTGAAGACCATTGTTTCTATTTATATACTATTTCTTTAATTAATTTTGTCAAAAAAAAATATTCAATTGGTTTACAAAAAAAATAAATTGGGTTGTTTAAGAATTTTTTTTATTAAAAAGGATATAGACTTTCTTCAATGGTTTATAACAAAATCTAATGTCTCATTAGATTTCTGACTGAAAAAGAAATTTAAGTCAATTTGAGGATATATATTCATTAATATTTAATGCTTTTCATGTATAAATTATGAGCTTGTCATCTTCCTATAAATTAAGGATCCTAAATCTTGTGTGTGTTGAATTACACATTGTCTACCAAATAAGAGGAATCAAGTTTACTAAATATGTTAAAGAACCTGAAAGAAAAATAGTGAACTAGTAAAGAAACCAAGTTCTTGATGACCACAATGAGATCATAAAAGAGTTAAAAAAATCTCCTAAAATAGCATGAAAGTGGGAGGGTTCTGTTACATTAACAATGTTAGAAGGAGCTGAGAGATCTAGTATCAATCCTTAAATGTCTGATTTCAACATTCCCAGAGAGAAATCTACAATAACATATGTACAGCAATCACATTTTGTATGCTGCTGCTTCAAAGACTAATAGTGTATATCATCCACGAGTCAAATCAAAATCAGTGAGTGGGTTTCTGCAAATGTCAAGTGATCTGCCAGAGCCTGAGCCTGAACCGGGCCACCCCCTTATTCCCTGAGAAGAGAAGTTCTGTGGCGTCTGCTGACCCGCAGATGCTGCTGGTTCAGCTGCACTACCCGGTGTGGTCTCCATTTCACTATTGTTGTCCTCTTCATTTGGTTCCTTTTCTTGTCTGATGGTCTTGTTATTGTTATTATGAGTCTTTGCCCTTGCTCCGTATACAAAACTACATGCCACCACCTGAATAACAAACAAGTTTTTCAAACACTACCACATGATATCTTGAAGAGGAAAGAAAGTGACAGCACAAACATATCAAAGGCTAACATTCGTAGTTAGTTTCGCCTCGTTTTAGCTTCACTTTACAACCATTAAGAAGAAGAATTTAATATACCTGAACAAGGTTGGCTGCGATAAGCATGTCAACTCCACCGGCAATAATACTACCATCGGGACGAGAAAGAGAGACACTCAATCCGCCTGTTCGACTTCTGGATCCACCTTCTTCATTCACCAAATAAGATCCACCAAAACTTATAATCTCAAAAGGTCCCTAAGAAACACAGAAAGAGGATTAAATAAGAAATCTTTTCAGGTTTTTCTTTTTCGATTAACTGAATGAACGACTTTGAAACCTCGTATGTTAAGTGACGATCGGTTGAACCGGGTTTGCACAGAGTGACTGAAGAAATGGTTCCAGTGCCTGACATTATACAAAGAGCCCGAGGTCTTTGTTGTGAAAATGACAAAACTTTCGCAGCAATGTCCTGCAAAGAAAAATAAAAGGAAATTGATACAATGAAAAGCTGCATAAATGATCATTAATATATAAAGGAGTTTTGGTCAGTTTACTTCTCCTGCTCCAATGCTGATCACATGAGGTGCAAAAGCAAGTCCAGCTGAAGTATTCATCCACTCACCTAAAGAAATTATCAGAGTCAAGAGTTTGCTATTACTTAAAGTTTGATTAATCACATTATGATGACCAATTACTTAAACATGAATGGATTAGTAAGATTACTCTTTCACAGCTTAAAAACCTAAATCAATAACTTAAATCAAGAAGTCGATTTCGTCCACATCTACTAATAACCAATTACTCCTCTCACCTAGCATTGTACCACACATAGATCCGTCAAACTAATAGCCAACAATCAATATTGAGTATCAGTAACGACAAAGTAACAAAACCTAACTTAACTATAGAATCATTCAAAGCTTCTAGCATCCATAAGATTCAAGCTCATGTCCTTCAAGACTAGCTAACAGAGCTAAAGCAAAAACTTAACTTGACAAAGTACACAGAATAGAAAACTCGAGATCTCACCAAGATTAGCCAAGCGTTGCTTCCTTCCAGTTCCAGGAGGTCGACCTCTGGCCCGTTTAGGTTCATTAGGATCAGACATTGGAGAAGAGTCCCTAGACTTATTACTAACCATCGGTTCTCCATACTTTCTTGGCCGTCCACGTTTCCTCTTAACCATCGGTTCCTCTGGTGGTGGCGGTGGCGGTGGCGGTTGCACATCAGCATCAGAAGCAGAGGAGACCACTCCCATGTGAATGGTGTGTCCAAAATCCGAGAAAGGAGGTCCTGGATTGTTAGCCTGAGGGTGATGAATGTTAGGGTTAGACATTGGCCTCAATCCCGTATGTGGCGGCGGCGCGTGAAGCCCACTCGCGACTTGGGAAGGTGCGAGATTAGTAAAGGCTCCTCTTTGAAGATAGTACTGAGAATGCGAGCCTGGAAATGCCATTGCTTCTCTTCCGTCCATGCATTAAAAACTCCAAAATTACAAGTCTTTAACAGAAATAAGAGATTTTTAAATTGATTAACAAAAAAAGGAAACAAATTTATCTAATCTAATACCCAGAAATCATAAACCCTAATTCCCAAAAGTAGTAAAGAGAACAACAATGGCGGTTTTAAAATTACCCAGTAATCAAAGTCGGGTTATTTATACTGTGAGCTCAAAATCCAATTTGTTCTTATGAACCCTAAAAAAAAAAAGCTAAAATCTGAGTTCACTTATAGAACTCGAAAAAGTACGATTGCAGATTTGAAATTAAGAAAACAGAGGAAAGTAGCTTCTCCTACTGTTACAGTCTTGCAGAGAAAAAAATCAAATCTCCCCCTAAGAGAAAAGCTAGATTTGATTGAGAGAAATCTAGGGTTTCTGAGAAGGAGAACACAATGTATATCAGAGGAGAGACAAAGGAAGAAGACAGATGAGACAATTCAGGGAGAAGAAGAGAAAAAGAGAGAGAGAGAGAGAGAGAGAGAGAGAGAGAGAGAGAGAGAGAGAGAGAGAGAGAGAGAGAGAGAGAGA
>Ga0041059_1002153_pt1 | contig 15030 bp, 7 predicted proteins | sample AraColnosormetaG_FD_56232 | JGI IMG/M metagenome (GOLD analysis project Ga0041059, IMG submission 56232) | Arabidopsis roots microbial communities from North Carolina, USA - Col MF nosort | ecosystem: Host-associated > Plants > Roots > Unclassified | place: USA: North Carolina | collected 2013-09-02
AAAAAAAAAAAAAAAAAATCAGCATGATATACAACTTTTATAGATTAGTCACTATTCGATGAATGATGGGAAATTTCTTTGGCAATTTGACTTTGGTCAAATATGTCATGATATTGGTGGAAGTAAATTATTGATCATCAACATTTCCGGGAGGTGAAATCAGTTTTGACATGACAGTATATAATATTAAAATACTTGTTTCTATGAATAAAAACAGCATAAATCCAAATAAAGCTCGAATTATTTAAATAAAAGAACAATAACAATTCAGATAAATTTATGAACAATAATAAAAGAGTTTTGAAATGGAATTAAATATCTTCTGAAGTGAAATATGTAATAAAAATACAGTAGTAATTTTTATTTGTTTTGAGGCATAATAAAATGAGGAAAAAACCCGCAAACATATGCTGTGGGACCCACCATGTTTTTTTTTTCAACTTGATCATCTCTTAACTCTCTCTCATTCACCAGAAAACAAAAATTACACAAAAATCAAAACTTTTACTTTTTATTTCTCCTCTCTGGATCTTCCTCTTCAAAGCTCAAGGCCATTAGGGTTTATCTGAGCTCCAAAATCACCCTAATTCTAGTGTATTTCTCAGCAAGCAAGCTTCTTCTTTTTTTGTCCTGGGTAAGCCTTTGTTCCTTCAATTTATCGCCAGCTTCTTCTTTATCTCTTACCTTTTCTTCTTTGCACGCCTCCATTAGCACTTTATTTATTTTTCTTCTGTAACCCTCTCTTTGATTTGCTTTAATTCATGAGATTTGGGGACCGTATTCAGGGTTTTTTTTGGGTGGGTTTCTCTGATTTTTTTTTCCTTTTTCAGACCTTTCATTATCTCTATGTGGTCACTTAAGGTCTCTGCAGTTTCAATTCAAAAATTTAGTTTAAAAAAAAAAAAAATCTGGGTGTGTGTTCATTAGCTAGCTCCTCTTTGTTCACTCATTGGCTCTCTATGATTTGACATTTAAGATTATTGCTGCATTTAATTGTGCTAAATCGATTCTGCACTCATGCTTCAGCTACTGTTCTTTGTGTCCCTGTAAATTTAAGTTTTTGAGATCTGAAACTATAAGAAATTTTCCGATTTTGGTTCTCATTAGTTGTTAGATCTCTTATCTCACTCGAAGCTTCTTTTTTTACGCGGTTTGATTTATTAATTTCGTTACTTCTCTGTAAATTCTCGATCTTTAGGGTTCTTCTCATCCCCTGGTTTAATAATGGGTCCAATCTCAGTTCTTGTTCACTCTAATTTTACTTTCACAATATCTCCAATTACGCAGATGCTTTTTGACAAATTTTCTCCATTAAAAGTGTCTTCTTTTTTAGCTGTATTAAATTTATAGGTCTCTCTATCTGTACTGGTATAGGGTTCATGATTGAGTCTACAAAAACATAATGAATGACCTAAAAGCTATTAACTTTCGTTTCTAGATCTGCTTGCTTCTCTTTAATATCTTCACCTCATTGCTCTAATAGACATTAATCTCCATTTGAAGTTAGTATTCTTTTACCAGTTTTACTGATTTTTCTTTTTCATTCAGGTAACTGTGATTGTTGCAGGATCTTGTGTAGAAACAGATCACAAGAAGATGAATGATAACTCGGTGGTGCGGCTTTGATTATCTTCAGAGATTTTAGATTCTGTATCCACTCTGTTGCGATGGGGTCGTTTGCAGGCGCTTGTGAGATTGTGGAAGAGAAGGATGATGAAGTAAGATTGCCAAAACATTCCGGGAGATATGGTAAATCGGTTATGGGATCATCAAGTAAGGATTTGGTGGAGCGTAAGCAACGAGAGTATCATGGTTCTCTTGAGTATGACATTGATATGCTTTTTCAGTCTATTTCTGTTAAACCATCTACTACGAGGTTGATGAGTTCTTCTTTCCATCATCATGAGACGAGCGCGAGTGCCGGTCCAAGCAGGACCACAAGCCCTTCGAAGAGAATTGCGTCCATGAAAAAACCAGGGACACCTCAGTCTCCTAGATTTGTTGGTCTCTCTGATTCAGTTTCTTTGAAGCAGGCTCTTAGGGATCGTTGCATTTCTAAGGCGTCGGAAATGGCTGCTCAGAAACGGTTGTCGAAATCTGCTGCTGCATCTCCGAGGGTCTCAGAAGCTGACAGGATAAAGAGTTTGTATAACCAAGTTTCGAATGAATCTACTAGCAGCAGGTCTGGGCTTGTTCCTGTGGACAAGGGTAAAGGAAGTTTGGTTGAGATACCTTTGATGCCTGTAAACGATAAACCAAGCTCTTCAAAGAGCGTACCTCAACGGTTTGAAGATCCTTCTAACCCCATTTCTGAGCCATCTCAAGCTGGAACCAGTTTTGGATTACAAGGAGTGGGGAATCAAACGCGGGAGATTAAGCTGTTGCATAGATCCAACAAACCTGGGTCTTGTCTTAGTTCTGGCAGTGGAGATTATGAGATAGAGTTAGATGAAAATGTTGCGTCTCCTTCCACTCATGCATTTGTTGAAGATGATGTGATAGAAATAGACAAACACGTTACTTCACTGCCATCTCACTCTAGCAAGAAAGTCAATGCGACGGAGCTTGACAAGAATATTTCCTCATCTGCTGTAGACTCAGAGCAGAAAGGGAAGTTGGATGATGCACCTAATTCAGGGACAGAGAATGGCAAAACAGTACGGAAGGTAACAAGAATGATTCCACGTCCCAAACAACCGAAAAAGAAAATTTTGCTTAAGAAGAAGTTAAAAATCGGGGTTGTGTCAGCAACTTACCCAACAAAAGACGATGAAGAAATTGTTCCTTCCTTGGACTCTAGTGCCAATCAACTTCTCTGCCAGAGATGTCACTGTTCGTTGAAGAGCACCAGCATCGATGACAACCCACCTTCATATACTTCTAGTCATAATCCTAAGATTTGCACAGATAGTTTGAGCTCTGTTTCAAATAAAGAAGCTCATCAAGGATCTGACGAGAACTCCTCTGGCTCGTGTAATGTCAGTCAAAGCTCTGAAGCTGACATTGTCATAATGAAACAAGATGTTTCCTCTAGCAATAATAGTGGAATCGGTGCAATGGTAGAAAAAGAAACCGAGAATCCGACTTCCAGTGAGAAATTCGAGTTCTCTCTGAGTTCAAAAGATAGTCTTGGGGATTATAGCAGGAGCACAAGCATTAGTGAGGAGAGTAATCTGAGCCGATTTAGCTGTGGGAATAAGCCTCACATGTCGATGGATGTGAGATGGGAAGCGATTAAGCATATCAAGGTTCAATACGGCTCTTTGGGTTTACGACACTTCAACCTTCTGAAGAAACTTGGTTGTGGAGATATAGGAACAGTCTATCTCGCCGAGCTGATTGGTACAAACTGTTTGTTTGCCATAAAGGTTATGGACAACGAGTTCTTGGCGAGAAGGAAAAAGTCTCCCCGGGCACAAGCAGAAAGAGAAATACTTAAAATGTTGGACCATCCTTTTCTTCCTACATTATACGCGCAATTTACTTCGGATAATTTATCTTGTCTAGTCATGGAATATTGTCCTGGAGGAGATCTTCATGTCCTCAGACAGAAGCAGCTAGGCCGGTGTTTCCCTGAACCTGCAGCAAGGTAAAGATTTACCTTTTCCATTTCGTGTCTAGCTTATTTAATGTACTGAAAATTGATTGTAAAAATTTGTTTCTGTAGATTCTATGTGGCCGAAATTCTCCTTGCACTGGAGTACTTACACATGCTTGGTATCATATACCGAGATCTGAAACCGGAAAACATTCTTGTCCGTGAAGATGGACACATTATGCTTACGGATTTTGACCTCTCACTCCGTTGTGCAGTGAACCCGACTCTTGTCAGGTCAAACTCTCCACCTGGTAAAGATCCCGCAAGGATTTCAGGTCCATACAACACATCCAACTGCATACAACCATTCTGTATCACCGAACCATCTTGCCAGGTTTCGTGTTTCAGCCCTAGGCTCTCCTCAAACCAACAACAAGGTAGAAAACCAAAAAGGGGTGATCATCTTTCGAAAACCCAACAACACTTGAGTAGATCATTGCCTCAGCTCGTGGCTGAACCAACCGAAGCAAGATCCAATTCCTTTGTGGGAACACACGAGTACCTAGCCCCAGAGATCATCAAAGGAGAAGGACATGGCGCTGCAGTTGACTGGTGGACTTTCGGGGTTCTCCTTTACGAGCTTTTATACGGGAAAACACCATTCAAAGGTTACAACAACGACGAGACTTTGGCCAATGTTGTGTTACAGAACCTCAAGTTTCCTGATAGCCCGCTTGTAAGCTTCCAGGCAAAAGACTTGATCAGGGGACTTCTTGTTAAGGAACCAGAGAACAGGCTCGGGTCAGAGAAAGGTTCTGTAGAGATCAAAAGACATCCTTTTTTTGAAGGATTGAATTGGGCTCTGATCCGGTGTGCAATCCCGCCTGAGCTACCGGATTTCTATGAGTATGGTGGTGGACCAGAGGCAGCGGCGGATTCGCCTGGAGGCAGTAATAATAGGTATCTTGAATGTAAAGCCATAGGCGATCATCTTGAGTTCGAGTTGTTTTAAGCAAGACATAGATATTCTCTGGTATAAGCATTCAGAGTAATCGTTGTTGTAAGTTATTATATCTAAGTTAAATCTAAATGTCTTATATGTAAATTTAGCGTTCTCTGAGACATAATCTGATATAGTATTCTCAAAAATATATATGCTCCTTCGTATCTCAATTTTTAAATATATGATCAAACATTACAATCTTAGTAGACACTAATCTACAAAACCAAAAGATTACAAACACTTTTCTTCAATGAAAGACTTGAGTTGAGATTCCCATCTGATGAAGAACACTTGACGTCGAAGAAGCTGACCTCAAAGCCTCAGCTAATGGTCCACCCATATTGTGGTGGTTCCCTACATTGCTCCACCAATTCAATTGCTCCCTCTCATTGTTGTTGTTTCTCAGGTTCTCTTCTTCTTTTTCTTCTTCATTGCTTGTTGAAAGTTTTAGAGAAACATCTGAGGAAGCGTTACTATTACCGGGCACGGAGATTGAGATATGACAAGTGGATGAGCTCATTGGACTGGAGGTAGAGCCCAATGATGATTCGCCTAGCCCGCCTAAACCCGCCTAATGACCGTGTAATCCACTTAATGTCTGCATAGTCCGCCAAATCTTCCTCACCGCCTAATAGAATCGATTTTAAGAAAGTCGAAGCGGTACATGAACGCCTAGCACCTAGGGGATGCCTAGACGGCTGCGTAACCCGCTTTCTTGAATACCGCCTAGTTGTAATTGCACATTTTTGGGTGTATATCAATTTTTTTCCAGCAAAATTAGGCAGTTGCACCTATCACCTATGTCTCACCCTACTGGGCCGGGCCTGAATAATTTATGTTACAAAGATTGCAATTTGCAAACATTAAAAGAAGAAAAGCCCAAAAAGGACATCTTTGATCATCAGATTGGCTCCACTTTAATTACGAAATTGATTTCTTTATTTTTCCTTTTTTACTTTTCCTTTTGGCGGGACTGCTTGCTTTGATTTTGGAATGATGTAAAAGCAAAGCAATTATGTTTGGGAAGGTTTAAGCAAAAGCAAAAGACAAGTGAAAGTAAATAAATAGATATTGAGAGAGACATAGAGACTGTTGTAACAAGAAAAAAAAATGAGTAGCAAGAATAACTCCGGAGCTGCTGCAGTTTCTGGAGTCAACACCAACGGTAAGCTACCAATGGAGGACAATGAAGAAGAAGAGATATGGAAAGTTGCAGTGACGAGGTTTCAAGCCCGAGAAGAAGAGATCGAGAGGAAGAAGATGACTGTTAAGGAAAAAGTTCAACAGCGGCTCGGTTTTGCAGAGGAAGCTACAAGATGCTTAACTCAAACATTGGAAGTAAGTTTATAAAAAGCCTTTTGTGTAACATGGTAGACAACAAAGCTAATAATGTTCTTACTAAAACAGGAGCTAGAGATTATGGGAGATCCTATGAGAAAAGAAGTTGGTATGGTGAGGAAGAAAATCGACATGGCGAATCGAGATATCAAATCTTTGGCACAAAGCTGTCAGAAAAAGGTATTACACATTTTCATTTTCAGGAAAAGCTGGCAGCTTTGTTTTAACACAAGAGGATAATTTGACAGGAGAAGGAATACAAAGACACATTGGAAGCTTTCAATGAAAAGAACAAAGAGAAAGCTCACCTTGTTTCCATGTTAATGGAGGTATTTAGTCTAAACCACTTAAAAGCTTTGTAAAATTTCTACTGAAGATCCAATGTGTGATTTGTGACGATGATTTTCTTTTGGCAGCTACTGGCTGAAAGTGAAAGATTAAGGATAAAGAAACTGGAGGAAATCAACAAGACTGTTGGAACCTTGCAATGAGGAGAAGCAATCTACATGGATCTTACCTTAAAAGAGAGTGAAAATTTGTTTAAGTTTTTGGTATTACACTCTATCCAGGTCCTCCTATTAAAAGTGAGCTACGATGTAACAGGATGTACGATAAATGAATGGTGCTAAGGTTTAAAGATATGAATGCAGCGAAAAACGAATTTCTTAAAAGATGCAAGATGTCTTTGTACACATAGATAATGTCAAAACAAATCAAGCATCATTATATTCATATATCCGAAACTAGCGGCTTCCCTATTTTGTCATTACCCGTTTCCTTTTACTCTGCTGGCTCAGTGTTTACATACCTGTTCGCGTAATCTAAATACTCCTGCAAGTAACAAACAATCAAACATAAAAATTATCAAGAAGGAAATACAAGAACAGATTCCATTGGTCTTTAAATGAATATTAGTAACCTTACCTGAAGTATAACTACTGCGGCTAACTTGTCCAACATTGTCTTCTCTTGAACAGGATGCAAATTCAAGGGCTTCAACATCAGTTCAACGGTCTGTTGACAGTATTACATGAGATTCAAGGGATATTAAACTTAACACCTATCTTTACTGTGACTTACAAGATCTTTAAATCTGAAAAATATATACCTTTGATGATAATCGCTCGTCCCAATATGTGTATTTCACATCCTTGAGTTTTTCGGTCTTACGAAGTTCCTCAATGAAAAGATTCACAGTGACAACCTGTTCCAAGTTTAAAAATCCTTTTCGGTTATATGAGCTAATGTAGAGGAAAAGTACTTCACAATTCAGTCGAAACAAAAAAAAAAACTTACATCCTCTACATTGTTCAGTTTGCCAAATGGATAACCAACGACTAATCCCGACACAGAAAATGCTTTGACCTGCATAAGACAACAAAAGGCAAATGATTGATGTAATCAAACAGAGTTCATAAGTCTACTTGTTGATAGATCTCTACTACGTCAAGGACTTAACAGTAAACACTAACTGAATAAACCTTGATCCTTTAATCACCAGTAAGGCAGTAATCACAAAAAGCCGAGGGTGAAAGTAGACACTAATCTACTACACTAACAAACTTTCTTCTTCATTACCAAAACAAACGATAGTTTCTTCATTCCTTATCTTAGTAAACACTAATCTACACTAGCAACCTTTTTTCTTTGTTTTAAAAAACACTAAGAAATGATAGTTTCTCCATTTCTTAACAAGAACTAAAATCTGTGTATTTGTTTAAGGTCTCCTTTAAATCTAGAGCTAAAAAGTAAAGGAACGATCAAACTTATAGCACCTACCAGGTTCTGGAAATCTGTAGCCATCAGGTCAATGTTTGATTTCTTTCTGAGCAAAACACTGCAAGAGAAGTAACAGGTTTTCAATAGCGATGATGGTGACAAAATTGATCAGAGAGGATTTGCATTTTTGAAAATTACTGTTAAACAAATGTTGTAGCATGTAGACACTGAATCAAAGGTACCTCAATGGAGAAGCAACCATATTTGAAGGATCTGAGATAGCTAATCCAACATACTTATCACCAACATCTAAACCCAGAAACCGACCAGGGACTGACACTTTGGTCTTCAGCGCATTACCCAATAAGCTCAATGGCTTCACATACTTCATTTCCTGATCAAAAGTAAGTGAATCAAACTTCCAAAACACTTGTTCAAATCAAGACTAAAAATTCACATATCAATTGCATAAATTTGAGAATTATTGTACAAAAAAAACTTTAATCAGACCATCAAACAAACATTTCGAAAAAGGGTTTTAGAAATTAATCAGAAAGTTTAAATCTTGACGTACTTTAAAGGCGGAAACTTTCTGGCTCCGGAGCACGGAATCTGGCGAGAGGAAACGACAAATGGTTCTGCTAAATGTCTTCGCGATTGAAGCAAGCAAGCACAAACCCCAAGATTGTGAATTAGAGATGGACCGGAAAAGGTTTATTCCGGTTAAGTTCGAGACTTCACCGTCTAATCAATCTATACGATGCCGGTGATTATCAGGGTTTTGGTTTTACATTATACCGGGAACCGGTTAATTCGAGGTGGTTTAACTGGTTTCCCAAAATTGATTCGGTTTAGCTTAAGTGAAAAGCTCAAGTAACCACCTCTCCTGTACTTACTTGCAGGCAGAGGATCATATTAGTTTCATTGCTTATACAAAATTGTCAAGCTTTAAACATAAATATAATAGCAGAGTAAGGAACAAAACAATTCCAAAAGCAGAACTCACAATTCCAAAAGAAGACAAATTCAAAGATTATTTTCTGCAGAAAATAAAGATTCAAAGAGCACAAACCAAAAAGATTACAAACACTTTTCTTTAATGAAAAACTTGAGTAGAGATTCCCATCTGATGAAGAACACTTGACGTCGAAGAAGCTGACCTCAAAGCCTCAGCTAATGGTCCTCCCATATTGTTGTGGTGATTCCCTCCATTGCTCCACCAATTCATTTGCTCCCTCTCATTGTTGTTATTTCTCATGTTCTCTTCTTCTTCTTCATTGCCTGTGGAAAGTTTTAGAGAAACATCTGAGGACGTGTTGTTACCGGGCATGGAGATTGAAAGATGACAAGTGGATGAGCTCATTGGACTGGAGGTAGAGTCTGATGATCGTGGCCAATCGTCAAAGAAATGCCTCAAGATGTGACCATCGTCTGATCTTCCATTGCTGAATCCACTGTTAGCTTCATATGGCCTCTTGTTGTTGTTGCTTTCTTGTTTCATCTCTGAAGAACAACTGTGACAGAGAGGAATAAACATAAACATAAACATTGTCAACAAAAAGATCCAACATTTGAACAATAATAAGTAGACTGATCAATTCAACAAAATGGTTAGAGAAATAATTTAATCAGTCAAATGTGTGTGTTAATAAGAGGAAGTGGTTGCAGAATCTGAGAGCTTTATTTTGTTTGGCTTCTATGCAGGTTTGGTCAGCTTTCACTGAGGTCCTACCATGTCATTATTTCAAATACAACATAAGTATACATATCTCTTTAACTTTCTCTCTCTTTTCTATTTCTATGATTGAAAAGTCTCACCCAACTAGTAAATAAAATTAGATTCTATCAAATCCAACTGTTATCATTATCTCTCAACAAAAGAAAGAATAATGTTTTTATCACAAAGTATGTATGATAAGTCTCTCTTGTCACCCTATTGCCAACATTACCCCTTTCTTCACAGCATTACTTCACAGTGAAATCACTATTTCCCTAACAACAATATTTGTAATTAACCAAATCTACTAATGACTTTAATTAAACAGAGTGTTTGTGTTTTTTTATTGTACCTTTGTTGATGACTAAGGTGGAGAGGTTGAGATGAACCAGAGGAGAAGAAGTGGTTGTTGTTTGGTCCATGACCAAGCTCCTCACCTAAGACAAAAGAAGATGCGGTTGTTGTGGCTGTCGTTGTGATGGTGGTTGTGGCGGTTTCCACAGGCTTTCTTGAACGGTTTCTTCCACGGTGAATGTGGCGGTCACAATACTTGTGGCCCGCTACAACATCCCTTGAACATCTCCATTTCTTGCCGTCAGTTCTCTTACACCTCCCTGGCTCAGGATCCATTGCTCCTCTTCCCCAATACCCTGTTTTTTATTAAGTGTGTGTTGTTCATTAGTAACAACAAACATAAATCTCACTCAAGACATTGGTTACGAAATGTACTTGTCTGATTCTATCTATGTTGCTAATAGATCTTCTAGAAATAGGCTTATCATACACATAGGGTTTTAACTCCTTGCAAGGTTGCAGAGCAGCCTTATACTTATTTTAGATCTTGGAAATATAACTCCAACACCAAAACAAAGGGAATCTTTTTTACAAAGAAAGACTATTTCAAGGATAAGAGAAGCATAAACAATAGAGAGGAGAGAGAGACTGACAAGAAGGTTGGTGATGAGGAAAACTATGTTGAAGAGGATGGTGAAGGAAATGCATAGGAGATTGATGGAGGAGACTTTTCTTAATAGGTAAGAGAAGCTCTTGAGGAACAGAAGCACCAGCCAACATGTATCTATAGATCAGTGCTTGTAGCTCAAGTTCTTGCCACTGTGCCCAGCTGAAGAAGTTTCCCATCTCTACATATATATGTAACATAGAAACGTCAGATTAAATATCAGCAAAAACAACTTCAACATTAGAGTGAATAAGTCTTGTCCTTTTAAAACAACTTACTGAGGAACCTGGAAGAAGAAGAAGAATTAGAAGAGTCAGGAGAGAAGCAAGAGAAAGAAGAGGAAGAAGTGGGTTCAGGGACAAAGAGAGGAAGAGGAGCCGCAGCAGCAGAAGTAGCAGTTTGGGACTGAATCTGATCAAAGAAAAAGTTTGATATCTTAGTTGCAGCAGAGCCTTGTTCTTCTGACTCATTCTGCTGCTGACTTCTCCATTGTTTCAGTTGCAAGTCCATGGAACAAAGAGAGAGTGAGTGAGAGAGAGAGAAAGAGAGACAGACAGAGAAATGTGTTGGTTGCTTTTGGGATAGTTTTTTTACCCTCACTTCTTTTGTTTTTAGAGAGTCTGGCTTAATAAGCAAAGACAACCACAACAAAAGTCTTATTTGTTTGGCTTGTCATGTAAATACCCAAAATAAAAAACTTTTTCTTCTTCACTCTTTTGTTAGAGAGAGCTAGAGAAAAGTGTTTAGACTATGAGACAAGACAGTTGATAGGATAAACAAAATTAGTATATAATATTTGATTGATAGGTTTAATAAATTGTTACTTTATGTGATATAAAAATTATGTAAGTCAGAAAACAAAGAGAGAAAGCACTGCAAGATGCAGATGGAGAGATAGTAACCTGCAGTGTTTATGTCTCACTGCCTTGGAAATATCACTTCCTTTTTTTACCTCATTTTAATATTCCTTAAGTAGGTTAAAGAGATGCCTATTATGATATTGTTATTATGTTTTTTTATTAAGGATTCATTTAATGTGATGTAGAGTAACCTTCAATTTTTGTCTTACAGATGTCATTTGTCTCAGAGATTGTGTTACAAATGTATGAGATTCTAACTTCTAAGCATGATTAATCATTTGGGTTTTGACTAAATAGTCTCCATTTGCAGAGAGCTACAATACAATCTCAGCTCTATTTACTCTCTTTGGTTAGTAAGTTTTCCAAATACTTTACCATTTTAGTGGTTTAACCATATTTGTCTTTTAATTTGTAACCGTCATTACTTTTCTCATCTGTTACAATATTATTGTTACTCATAAAATATTATGTAACGTCTGTGTTTGTTTGATTTATTAAAAAAAAATTATAACTTCCTTATATAAATGTAGAAATGGACATTTATCTTTGTGTTATCTTAAAAAGACATGGCTAGCTAGTAGTATATGTACATATCTAAACACATCGAAAGGAGGGAATCATATTATTACCAGAAAAGGCCAAGTAAACTTGGAAACATTTGTTAAAATGAAGTTAGAAACATTTATTTGATATCTTCACTTGGCTGAATAATACAAAAGACATTTATGATTTTCAAAGTATCTTTATTTGGTGGTGCCAAAACAAAAAACGATAGCATTATTTTGTAGTTTTGAGGAAATAAAGTAATAAATATGAGAAGGACGATAACGATATTTCATGTAGGAGTGAGCCACAACCAAAGACTATGATGACTATTGAGAGAGTTTCTTGAGTTTTCTTTTCATTCATTCCCACCAGTTTCGGCGGCATTTATATTTGCACTAAGAAAAATATAAGAAAAACTCAATTCCTTAAGTACAGTTCAATGTTATGTACACTTCATTTGCTGTAAATCTTGTGAACCAAATAAAAAAGAAGAGGAATATCATAACATAACACCCAAAATAAACTTTGTTTTCAAAATATACCATAGGTTCTTTTTGACTTTGTAAAATTTTCCTTTTTGAAAAACAAAAATCTTTGTAACAAGTATAAAGCGGCAACTGAATTTAATAAACATTTTACGTTTTTTTTTTTAGAATAGAAAAAATATTTCGCAAATGGCCTAAACAAAATATTAGCCTCTAAAATAGAAATATTTTTTGTTGATACTTGATAGTATAATGGATCTTGTGCACTAATGATGGGTCTTAACTAATAAAGTAATAATGGATCCTGTGCACTAATATTTTGGGCCAGAACTTGTCATATACCAAAGATAATGATATCGAAGGAAAACAAACTGAAAGCAAAGTGTGAACGTAATGACATATTGTATGTCTTTTTTCAATCATGAACACGAACAAAGATTACATGCAGATGCAGTAATACTAATGGTAACAAAACAACCAAACAAATGTTGATTATCTAGACTAACTTTATATATATCTTGTTTAAACTTTAACCTACATGGTTATTAGGTTATACATGGTAAATGCATTAGTTTAAATTACCATACTACATACATTTTTATATGTTGCTCATGTTCCAATTGTTTCGTAAAACCAAATAAAATGACAGAAAATATATAGTATTATTCAGTGGACAAGGGTTGGGTCACGTGCTAAGATTAAGACCAGATGAGATCAGAAGAGGGCCCGGCCCAAACTCTCCACCTACTCACATAGATTTGAAAATCACGGGAGCTGATCCGAACCGAGCCGAGCTGGAGTAAAGATGGAGCCGGACAACGAAATCATAATCTGAGGAGGCTCTCTCTTTAGTTTCCGACGAGGGCACAGACTGTGGGTCTCACTATGTAATGTGAGATACCAAATATATTCTTTTCACTTTTTGACCAAAAGTTACCGTCTGTTTACGCACTATGCCATTTACGTTCACTTACGATGGGCCGTAAATAAAAAGCCTAGTCACGCTAGCACGCGAGGCCTCACGTGCCTTAATTATTTTCTTAATGGGCTTCGTATATTCCTTTAGGAATGATTCTTATGGGCTTCTTAAACTCTACGTTTAGCAGTACACCAACAAAAACCGAAATAAGCAAACCTCTTAGCAGACCTCTAATTTCTTAATGTGCTTATTATATTCAATTTGGAATGATTCTTGTGGCCTTCTTTAACTCTATGTTTAACACCAACAAAAATGTTGTAAGACTTGATGTATAATTTGACCAATATTTTAGTTTCAACATTATTTTGATTCTCCTAGTCAGTTGATATTCGATTATAAGCAGAGAAGACACATGATCTAAAGTCTAAACCAAAAAAAGTCAAGTTAATTAGAAGATGATAATAAAACCTTCATTTTGACCCACTCTTTATTGTAAACATGCTACAATATATGTTATTGAAACCATTAGTCATATCGATTGACAAAATACAACATATGCAATACTATACAAGAAATAACATAAATGTGACGGCAAACGTAGAATAAATTAATTTGAAGAACATGAGAGTCGTTACCATTCCTCGAGGATCTGCTTTTAGGCCCACTGTTGGATTGACCCTACCATGAGATATCTCGACGATTCTCAATCCAAGCCGTACATTTGTATGAGTGTTACGACGAATTTATGTTTGGTCCCCTATCGCCACCGGTTCTTCTCTGTAGCACTAACGATCAATCATCATGCCTTTTGTTTTAGGTAATCATCTATATGCTTTTATTTGGAAATCATTTTTGTTATGTTATTCTATTTTAATTCAGTACTCAATATGAAAATTTCCAATCTGTAAAGTTGTTTTTTATTGACCTCGCTCACAATATATCCATGAATACTTTGTATTGAGAATTCATTTTGTCATATGAATATGGATATACTCACTGCAACTCTATCTGTAACAATGTGAAAACAGGTGTAAATAAAGGAATTTCCATAGTTAGAATAGATTGAGATAGTATATTTTAGCGGCCTATAATGATTTCATAAGCTTTTTGTTCTCTTAAATGTCTTTTATTTTTGTTTGCATCTTTGAAGCTGTCTCGGGAGTAAGTAGAAAGATAATAAATGCTGCTCATATATATGATTGGGCAGCTATGGTTGGCATTTTGCCTTTTGAAATTCAGTAAAGTGAAAACAAACTCGTTAACCATCTCACGTATATGCTTTTCTAAATTTGTTATATATATTCGATCAGATTTTAAATTGCATGCATATGATCGCATTATTGTATTGATAGTCTATCATCATATGCTTTTTGTAATCTATATATACATTTTTGCAATTATTTTCTGAAATAAATCTTCAAGTTGGAACTTATTTACAAGGAATATCATTAACATTAATTATCATCAATTAATTAATATTTTTAATTATTAGCATTTCCTTATCTAATATATCTCCATCAATTCTAATTACTTTTAAAAAAAAAATTAGAACTTTATTAATATTATATTTTATTAAAGATAAATATTATAGTTATTTAAAGTTTAGAAAATATTTAGAATATTTTAACGAAAAAACGTTTAGAATATATATTATATATGAAATCTATAAAATTAAATAACTATTAGGGACAATGTCCCACATCGGAAGTTGAGTAGGATCTTAAGTGGTATATATAAGATATGGGCCTCTCCTCCTATTGCCAATTGGTTTTAGGTTGGAAGCCCACAGTCTAATATGGTAGCAGAGCCCGGTCCGCACATACTCAACCCGATCCACATCGGGCCGGCCCAATACTTGGCCCGCCGATCCATGCCCAAACATATCGAGATCAATGGCTAGAAGAGCCATCATCTCGAGGGGGCGTATTAGGGACAATGTCCCAC
>Ga0041059_1002154_pt1 | contig 15028 bp, 13 predicted proteins | sample AraColnosormetaG_FD_56232 | JGI IMG/M metagenome (GOLD analysis project Ga0041059, IMG submission 56232) | Arabidopsis roots microbial communities from North Carolina, USA - Col MF nosort | ecosystem: Host-associated > Plants > Roots > Unclassified | place: USA: North Carolina | collected...
GTAATGAATCCTCCTCCTCCTCCTCCTCCTCCTCCTCCTCCTCCTCTGCTTTCTTTCAGTAATTATGATGTATGTTGCTTCATATTTCCCTTCCTAGGACCGGATAATTTCTGCCTGATTCACGTGAGCTTGATTCCCGTTCTTGGTGTTGTTGGGGAGCAGGTACACACTATTTTCTTACCCTTTCAAAATGTATGGTAAACTTTAATATCCTCGGCTTTATGCAGAAAACAAAGCCAACCCAACACACTGTCCGAGAACTAAGAGCTTTGGGATTGACTCCTCACTTTTTGGCATGTCGCTCTGCTCAGGTATCGCGAGATCACTTGTAATTTTCATACCTTTGACAAGTCTTAGTTTTTTTCTTTCTTTCTCTGCAGCCACTGCTGGAAAGTACCAAGGCTAAATTGTCTCAGTTCTGTCATGTGGCGGTATAACTTTTATGTGAAGCCTACGTTATATATTTACTCAACGATTATATCACTTGATGACTTGTTACAGGCAGCTAATATTCTCAATATCCATGATGTTCCAAACATTTGGCATGTTCCTCTCCTACTCCGTGTAAGTTGGATGCTTTTTTTTGGCTCTTCCAAGATAAAGGAAATAGAATCATGTATGCTCTTGGCTTGCTGCAGAATCAAAACGCTCATCACTCGATTCTCAAACAACTGAATCTAACTAAGTTAGTCTCATTTCTTATATGGTCTTCATAAGTTAGCCGATATCACTTTCAGTGTAACACCAAGTTCAATAAACTCATCTCTTTCAGCGTTGCGACAGCACCTGATCTGGATAGCTGGAATAAGATGGCTGAAACTTTTGATAACTTGACAAATCATGTGAGTATTTACACTGACACATTTTCTTTTACAAGCCTTGACTTTTCTTATTTCTGTTATGCACAGGTCCAAATTGCTATGGTTGGAAAGTACATTGGTCTAACGGATTCTTATCTCTCGGTTGTGAAGGTAAACTTGGAAAGTGAATTTATAGACTTTGGTCTTCTACCAATCGCATTTGGTTTCCATCACAGGCCCTTCTTCATGCCTGCATTGCATGTTCATTGAAGCCACATATCGAATGGATCGCAGCTTCAGATCTTGAAGACGAAAGTGAGAAATCGGTATATGTTAATAATAATAACTAGAATCTTTCTGATCCAGAGTTAATATCATTGTTTTCCTTTTAAACATCAGTTTCTCCTTTGCAGACTCCGGAGGCGCATGCTGCTGCTTGGAAGATCTTGAAGGTGAGAATTTCAGTCTTAGAATTCTCTGATTTGATTTAGTTCATAAACTCTCCACTTGCAGAGCGCAGAATGCATTCTGGTTCCTGGTGGTTTTGGAGATCGTGGTGTGAGTGGAATGGTTTTAGCAGCCAAATACGCTAGAGAGAACAAAATTCCTTATCTTGGGATCTGCTTGGGGATGCAAATTGCAGTAATTGAGTTTGCAAGATCTGTAAGAAATGTCTTGGAATAACTTCAACTTGCTCTGTACTTTGGTAACGTTCTTCTTCTTCTTATTCTATGACATTGGTTACAGGTTTTGGGTTTGGAAAGAGCAAATAGCACTGAGTTCGATGCTCAGACATCTGACCCTGTTGTTATATTTATGCCAGAAGTATGTATTCCAAACATGTATGTATTCAGAAACCTATCAATGGAGTCCGTTCATTCTCTCACTCTTGGTGATATATTAACACAGGGCTCAAGAACACATATGGGAAGCACAATGAGACTTGGATCCCGAAGAACACATTTACACAACCGAGACTCTCTCACTTCAAAACTGTAAGTTTAAAAATTGCATTGAGAATCCTTCAGTTCACGGTTTTAAAGACAGCAAGTTGTTTTTTCTCCGGGCATTTACCAGATACGGCCAAGTTTCTTATGTAGACGAAAGGCATAGGCACCGTTACGAGGTAACCTAAGCTGGTCTAAGTGAATGTATCTATCTGTAGCAATGATGTGAATAAGGTTGTTTTTGTTTGATGATGTTAGGTGAATCCAGAAGTAGCTCAAGCACTTGAAGAAGCTGGTTTAAGATTTGTGGGTAAAGATGATACAGGGAAACGTGTTGAGGTAATAGAATATGAGATAAGAAAAAACACCATCTCTCACTCTCTCTCAATTCAAAATCCTTTCTTGTTTGTTTCAACAGGTGATTGAGTTTCAAGATCATCCATTCTATGTTGGAGTTCAGTTTCATCCAGAATTTAAGTCAAGACCCACTAGACCTTCTCCTCTGTTTTTAGGCAAGTCTTGAGAAACACACTTTTGTCTCATATTCCTGAAGACGGGACATTATTATTTTAAAAGCTCATTAGATTGTGATGTTACAGGGTTTATATTGGCTGCGAGGAAGCTTCTTCAAGCCCATTTAAGCAATTGAGTCGATGAAGCTCGACCTCTTTCTTCTTCATCGTCGTTTTACATTTTGTATATATTATAAGAAATGAATAAAGCTGACATTTATAATAAGAGCCTTAAATTGAAGGCAAGACTCACTTATTCACTCACTGACAAGTGAGAATAGATGAACAAAAAGAAAGATAATAAGAATATATTCATTTCATCTCATTTGGATAATAGAGATTAGAGAGGAGACAATTTCATTAGCCATTGAGTCATTATTATTAAACGAAATTAATCTCTCTTTTTGGGTAATTCTAATTATTATTTTTCAAAGAGAATAAGTATCTGCACAAAATAAGAAAGAATGTTTTTTAAACACAAATTAATGATAAAAAAAAAAACAGAATCTCATCCACATGAATAACCTAACTCTGATTGATTTTTTTTGTCCCCCAACAAAACAAAAAAAAATATGATCCAACCCGCCGGTTTGAAAATAAAATTCCCACATCTCAGTTGTGTCTCCGGTTTGGCTAAACCAAACCCATTTTATCGGCAAAGGGTTTTCATCTTCTACTACAAAAGCTACCTTTGATTTTCTTTCAGACTGGGCCGGTCAAGACCAATGAAACCTTCCTCTACTCTCTCCTCATATAGCACCACCATTCGCTGCTTTCAAAAATAATATTAGACATGGACAAATAAACCAAACCGAATGTACCGAATCAATGCAAAAGACTGAAACGAACTGAATCAAAAATTTGAAAATAATCGAACGGATATTAAATTCTCTAACCGAAAGAACCGAAACCGAATGGATATAACTTAAAATATTTTGGATAATAAAAAAATCCAAAATGTTATTTTTAGATTAAATAATTAAAAATACTTAAAAATATATTTAAAATAGTAAAAGTACTAAAAATAACTGAAAATATTTGAAAATGTCAAAAATAACTGAGCTATCTGAAAATATTCAAAACAAAATAACCGAATGGATATTGAATTTTAAATCCAAAAGAACAGGGACCGAACCGAAACTTCAAAATAACCGAATGGATACTAAATTTTAGAACCGAAAAAACCGATAACCGAATGGATACGAACCTAAACCAAATGGATAACCGAATCCCTAAGCTTAATTTGCATTTCCGTTTTTTTGTCATAGTAAATTTTAAAAATAATAAAATTACATACGTTTTCCCGGCTTAGTTTTATGTTTTATATGACGCTACAAATAAAATTTCTTAAAAAAAAATGTAACTATCTAATGGAATCAGATACTTTAGAAAAACCAAAAAAGAAATCAGACCCACATGTGATTAGAACATAACCCAGCTGGCTCAAGCCAATCAATAGTTGGATTGCAAGAGCCATTGTCACCTCTACAATGGGGTCCGAAAAAAAAGAATCGGTCCCCTTTGCTTTCAGACATATTTTATAAAGAACAAAAGAGAACGTGGGACACATATTTTAGATACCAAACACAAGAACCAAAAGAGTAACCAATTCTTGCAACTCTAATTAGCTGTGTTAATAGTGATGATGAAGAGAGTCTCTTTTCGCTAATGATACTACTAGTACTAAGTACTAACTAACAACACACAAGAATCTAGTGCTACAAGTACTGATGAACAAACTAAAACATAATAAGTAGCTATTAAGTTAAAAGTAAAGTTTGAGAATTTTCTATACCTGAAACGTCAATGCGAATGTCGATACAAGTCGTAAGGCGTCCATAATGCGTCTAAGGGACAAGGCCGTTTGGAATCGAGTCTTATCCAGGGCTTGCCACTACCAGACCAATGCAGCAAACTCACAGGACCAGGATGCAAATCACGACAGCTACCTCTAACATTGTCACCACCAAGTCCATGCTGGTTCCACCGGTGAGAGATGGGAGCCACGTGACCGGAGAAAACTAGAAGAAACGGTGGAAGCGAGCCTAGTTCGTAAATCCTCTCTCTTCTCTGAATCTCCATCCATTTCTCGATACGTTTCGTGTAACCACCTCTTCTCCATTTCTTAAGATCTATCACCATCACACCTGTGTTGAAGTAACATGGCTTCCTCCCTCTAAAGGTACCGGAGAATCTCTCCTCCGACCAGAATCCTCCGGTGAAGTATTTCGTGAAATTCGCGTGACAATACTCCGGAGCTCCGATTATCCTCGAGCCTAGGCTAGTTTTCCAAAGCTTAGCGATGTCATCGACGACGACAAGATCCGAATCCAAGTATATGACACGGTTAACACAAGGCTCCAGCAGATCCGCTAAGTAGCTTCTAGCGTAGTTCAGAGGCTGCTCGAGAGCTTGTCTCACGGAAGAAGAAATCAAACCACGAACTGTCTCAGGGGCAAAATCGTAAATATTGAATTTCAGTCTCGGGAAAACCGATCTCACCAGCGACTCCAACAGGTTTGTTTCCTCGGAGACGGCGATGAAGTGGAAGAAGACGCTCTCTGGACACACCGAGTGCTGAAGGATCGAGTTAACGGCTGCGATTGAGCCACGCAGGTACTCTACGTCTAACGTGATCGCCACGTGGACCAACGACGGATTGCAGACGCCGCCGGAGGAGAGACATTCGTCGCCGTTGTTGAACACCGCTGGAGCTTTTCTGAAGATCGGTGATGGAGAAGAACGGATTGCCGCCGCCGGAGGAAATGACTGAAGCGACGGAGATAACACGATCACTGCCATCGCGGCGGAGAATAATCCAGCAAATCTCGTTATCCAAAGCATTTCGAAAAAAGAACCAACGAAACCCTAGAAATAACCAGAAGAGATTTTTTCTTGGAGAGATAGAGAAGAAGAGGAAGAGTCCATTAGACACCGAAACTAGTCGGAGAAGCGCACCATAAGAAATCGTAAGAGGCGCAGGATAAGAAATGAGAGTGCCACACAAGTGCACTCTAAAACTTACCTTACTCTTCTTCTCTGCTCGGACGGAGCTCGGAGAAGAAGAAGAAGAAGAAGAATTTTTACGAAAAAAAAAGAAGAAGAAGAAGAAGACGAGGAAAGAGAGAAAGAGAGAGTGTTTATTTATTTTTATTTGTAATTACTCGTTTTGTTTATTGATTATTTTTATGGTCAACTTGGAATATATTTTTAATATAGTAAGAAAACAAATTAAATTTTGTGTAAGTGTAACGATTACGGAGAAATAAAGACAAGCTGTCATTGTCTGTCTTCTATATTAATTTTGATGCTATTATAACAACAACACAATCTGATTATTTTGGAAACGCCACGATTTACTTCTAGGGAATATACCAATAATTTGATTTCTTTCCATATTATATATAAAGTATAGTAAGAAATATTAATTGGATTAGTAGGGAAAAAAACATTTGAAGATGTAAATAGAATCGCAGTTACAATTTACAAAATGGTAGTTAGGTTTTTGATTTGGAGATAACACATGTTTATGTTTTGGTTTTGCATGCTAATATCAAGACAAAACAAAAAAACAAAAATGTACTAGAAACCAAGATCTGTCGAGTAAATTTTTAGTACATAAAATATTTAGTGTTATTAATTTAGTTGAGATTTGAGTATTTTTAGTGTTTTTTAGGCGATTCTATATTAATGCATTCTCTATAAATGCAATATTAAATTATTTAACTCACTATAAATGAAACTATAGAAAGTAATCTTACACAAAGAAAATAAGAATAAAAGCATGGAAATATTTAAAAATCTAAATAAACTAAAAAAGAAAACAGATACATTCCAAATTGTCATATCTATTACATAATTTTATCAAATTGCAATTTATATCCCATAACTTATTTGACAAAACAAAATCACTTCAAAAAAATATGTCATATTTTCATTGGGACCGGACCCCTTTGTCATCTACGTTAATACGTCGTCGTTTAGCCTGACACAATCGACACGACCAATGCGAATCTTAAATTTTTCCTTCGCTATGAAAAAAATCTAACACGTACGTTAACGTACATTCATTTAATCATTTAAGTAGAGAAGCTATTTTATTTATTTACTTTTTTATATCTTTACAAAACCACCATCATTAATCCACCACGTGTCCATTCCAAATGAAATAATAGAAAATCAAATTATCCAATTATCTATTGTTATGAAATGAATTTTTTTTTAAAGTCAATAATATATAGGTCCTAAAAAAAAATAACCTACGGTTTTGATTTTAATATTATTATAATAATATTTTTAATACATTAATTGTGAAATGTGTTGTTGTTGGTGTAAAAGCACATGGTAACAGTCCGTACGGTCTACGCCTCAGAACCTAATAGGCCCATTTACAATTCAGACCAGGCTGGCTTCCACGACCATCACTCCGGTCGTGACTCGGATTCTCACTCTGTCTCTGCCTCGTAGGTCCCAAACCGGACCCGTACCCGACTCATTTCTGTTGATTCTTTTACTTTGTGGGAACAAAAACAGTTTCAAGAGATTGAGACTTAACTTCTTCTTTTCTTGGCTCAGTAATATAGCTTCTTTTTTGTCCTTTTTTTTTATAGATATATCTCAACATAGATTCATTCTCTACTAAAATGTGACAATATTATATTGAATTATTGACACATCAAATTGAATTATACTCTTACAGTTTTCTTACCACTTAGTTTTGAGTAAAGTTGCAAAAATGTATGTGATCTTGAGTAAAGACCATTAGTTCTGCAAAGAAAACAACAAGAGCAAGTATGTTTTCCGCGTAGCCAACCGTTATTATCTTTGTAACTGTCGCATTTAAAAGATTTTGCTCCAAACGCCGTCTTTAAGCAGTGATTTTGATCATGTTTGAAACAATTTGATACCAGAAGATTTAAGCATGCTCTTTATATTTTGCTCTTTCTATTTAAGACTTTGGAGTGGAGTATTTGATGTTGCATATGGTTGTCAACTTTCCAATATAACTATCTGATTCATGTGTCGTACGTAACACCAGGGTCCAGGGATGATTTTCCATTAATTACAATACTCTCTCATGTCAGAAGACGAGGACCCAACAACAACAACAAGCACTAGCTCATCGTGACTTGAGAGCCGCCCTGTTTCACCAAACTGATACCAAAGACCTCTTACTTCAACTAACTCACAACACCCGTCGTCGTCCTCAACAATCTCACGCCATCCACATAAATGTCCTACCTCCATGAGCACCAACGCAACAACTACCACTCCACAGTCTCACCAAAGTGGATACACAAGGTTCCCACATACGCTTTACCCAAGTCTGTTCAGGGTGAAAACACAAAGAGGATGTGCGTTAAGTATATGGAAGAATTAGTTTTTCAAAGGCGGACGAAGAGAGTGCACAAAAGTCTTGTGATTTTCTTAAAATGTTTTTTTTTGGTTCTATGTTGCACCCAAAAAAGCTCTCTTTCTATACTATTCTAAGATCTCATCAATATCAACTTTGGAATGTGATTCTCTTTAAAATTTACAGCTTGTAAGGATGAATACAACATATATAAGGAATCTTGGTGAAGAACAAAATCAAAACCCTTTTGGACCATGTGAAAACTGTCTTATCGTCAATTCATCATTTATGCTCGAATCAAATCTTTAGTGCATAATCTCATAAACTCAAAAGTACGAAGACACAACACATTTCAAATATAGAGTAAAGTAGTTTCTTTAATCCGAAGAAGTTAAAGTAGAGAGTGTATTTAATTAAATTTTATTCTCAAAGCTAATCAAAAGTAAGCATTTCTGAATGATCTAGAAGGCCATAACGGCTAAGGCGTTTGCTGCTATTAATTTCGTTTCTGTTGGAAATTGAGATCTGCAGGTAGACCAACGGGAGTAGATTCAAGCTTGTGTGAAGTATCTCTGGGATTTTTTGGCGGAGAAAGCGGTTCCTTTACAAAACCGGGTGGTCGAATATCCGGTACATCCTCATCCGCTGGAGTCTTCGGGTTCGCTACATCATCCAAACCCTACATCAACAATAACAACATATCACAAACAATTTAGTTGTGACTTGTGACAGCTAAGCTTGACATATATAAACAACAAAGTCAAAATATACCTCGGGGTCTGATGGAAAAAGACTAGGCTCGTCTCCATCGTTACGGGCATGAATCTCTGGATCAGCGGTTCGACCAGTAGAAGAAGATAGTCTCTTCGCATGAAGACGACGACCGAGAGTAGAACGTGCTGCAGCAAAAGCTGGTGAAGACAGCATTATATCTGGCTATGTTGTTGTTCTTGTTGTCTGTTGGATATAAAACAATGAGAGTGTTTTAAATACACGAATTAGTCACATAGCCTAAACCCTAATTTCTCGCATATAGAAATTATGACCATGATAATAACCACTTAATCACCACTAATCTCTCCTATTTGTAATTAGACACCAAAGTACCCAATAAAAACTCCACATGCGTATATTGCTCTTGAAGTTTTGACCGTTGCCTCAAACCTCCACAAGCGTATATTACTATTTCTAGCTTCTCTGTTTTCTAAAATTGCGAGTAAAAATGATTAACTATTGAATAAAAATGTTTCTGGTTTAGTTAAGGCATAACTACGATTTTGTAATGGCACTAATATATGAAAAAAGGGAACTTTGTTGAAAGACGAGATGATGGCTAACACAGAATAATTGTTTCTCTTCCCCAAATGATTTAGTTATTGAGACAAACTTCCAAAAAGAAAAGAAAATCGTACTATGTTTCTTCATAGTTCATGTCCACGAGTTAAGGAGTGGGCATGAAGAGATAGAGAAGATTGATATTTCATCTTTGTGATGTTACCACTTTCGTTCGATATGTGGCTTACTTAAAAGTCCAAGCAACTTCTATGACCCAATTCAACTATTTTACCTTTCAAATAAAGTTGAATTGACCAGGAGGAACATTGGTGCTTCCGAACTGGAAACCAGATTGTGGAGCATGATTCTCGTCGTTGCCTTCTTCTTCATTGTCTTCAGTCCAAAATGTTTCGAGGATCTTCACGGCTTTGTCGTAGATATCATTGTTGTCGTGACTCTGAAGATTCTCAATCTTCTCTAACCCTTCTGCTTCGTCAATCATTTGAGCGTAGAGGTTGTCTTCTCCTGTGTGACCTAAGTTCTTCTCTGCTTCTCCAACCACGAGAATGTTCTCTAGTGCTTCTAAGCAAACCGTTACAACTTTCAGATCTGGGCAAGTAAGGAGATCGCATAGAGGTTTGATACAGCCTTGGCTCACCATAAACCTGAGAAGAAACAAACAATAAACACAGACGTGTTTTAGAAATGACCATTCTTTGTTAAGGAAACATTTCGTTTCGGTTTTTATGGTTTTACTTGATTTGATCATGAGTGCCACCAGAAGTAGCATTTGATATTCCCCAAGCAGCTTCTTTTTTTACTTCGAACTCTGCACTTTGAAGCACCCAAACAAGAGACTGGATTATACCTGCATCAATCACTGCCTGCACATACGGGTTCGAATAAAATCAGACACAGGAAACTTCAATTTTCGACTTTCTTGTTAAATGCCATATATTATAAACAAAACTCACTTGTATCTGATCTGCATTTCCAGCTGTAATGTTGGAGATAGTCCAGCAAGCTTCCTTCTTGATACTCTTCTTGTAATTGTTTTTTAGAAGGTTCAAAAGACAAGGAAGCGCTTGCTGGTCGAGAACCATCTGTGTTAGGAAAATAAGTTAGAGACATTTGCTTCTGAAAACTCGAAATCGAATGGTGAATGTATTATATGCACCTGAGTCTGTAGATCATCCCCGGTTACAATATTTCCAATGGTACGAAGAGCAGGAATCAGCACTGATGGCGACGAATGACTATACGGAGAAAGAGGAAGCACATAAATCAGATAACATAATCATGCCTGGCAATAAAAATTAAAATGATCACTATCAGATGCTTACCCTAAGAGCTGGATGAGGCGAGGAACAACTCCTGCTTCAATGACTGCTTGTATTTTGTCGTTTGAATTATCCGAGAGGTATGACAGAGCCCAGCATGCATCTGTGAGAACTTCTTCATCCATTGATTGCACAAGGCGCTCAAGAACTGGTAAAGCTGGTTGTGTCTGCTCGAAAAATGTTTTAAGTAACAAAATATCAGAAGCATGTTAAAAAATATTGTGGAGATTCAATAAAGTGTGTATATTTAAGGAAACCTGTTCAAATGCGGGTGGGGGCTTCCCTCTGCAGAAGTTTGATAATGTCCATGTAGCATTTCTCAGCATTGAAAGCTTTGTATTCTCATTGAATTGAGACAGAAGAGGTGTCATGGCACCGTAACTTAGGACTAAATCCCGGCATTTTGGTGAGTCTCCAGCAACATTTCCCAATGCCCAAACAGCCTATACTCAGTCAGGGAAAGACCAGAACTCAGAATGGTAACAGTCTCAATGAATTTCCACTTGATCCTAATGTCTAAGTGTTTCTTCTGTGACAATAACGATAACAGTGAGGATTTAAACATATACCTGTTCGCGGACATCTTCACTAGCAGAGCTGAGAAGTTGGATGAATATCGGGACAGCTCCACTTTCAATGATGACATTTGTGTTCTCTGATGTCCCTGAAGCAATGTTGGTGAGCGCCCAAGCTGCCTCAAACTAAAACACATTGCAGAAGTAAACAGCAAAAGCAAGTTAACAAATACATCAAACTAGTAACTATCAATATATCCAAAAAAAAACGACTGCAGCTGCGACTCACCTGAAGTTTGGGGAAGTCATCCCTGGAAAGAAACTTCACAACACGAGGAACAACACCAGATTGTACAACTTCATTGATAGGAGGATTTTGTTCTACAAAAGAAAAAACAACTGCTAAAGACTCTAACCAAAACACTGATTGTTATGTACTACTAGTAACGATCAATAACATAAATCACAAACCAATAGAAAGCAGTTTCCGCAAGAGATTTGTTGCCTCCAATTGTGAATTGCTATCCTCTGACCAGATTCCAGCAACCATAGCAGGTAGATTATCTTTTAACTGTAACACGAAGAGACACTATCATAGTCAAAAATCTCCTCTAGCTAAAGTAAATTTGATGATCTCCGTTGAGATATCAACCCTAATTCTCTTTACATGTCAAATTCAACACCGCTCAAATTCCCAGTCAATTAAACAGACATTAGTAACAAATACTCTCACCAAACAACACATACACATCGCAAGTTTTTGCAATCAAATACAAAATCTATGACCAAAAACAAAGAAACATCGCAAGAACTTCAAATCTAGAACAAATCGATCTCCAATTAGAAATTCATATGAAACAGAGACGATCTAATTGATCAAATCGGAACATAAAATCAGAAAAAACTAAAGGTGGAATCGTAAACAAAAGAAAGAATCACATACTTGGTTCGCTGAAGAAAGATCCTGTTCCGTTTGTCCCGTTGCTGAGCCAAAAGCCATAGAAGACGTAAATCTCTTCTTCTGCAAATTTTCCTCTCTCTTGTTCTTCCTGATCTCAACCAAGTTATCCTCTCGCCTCCGCCGTCCTTCCTCCGCATCGACCGCTACTTTGTACCGATTCCGTCGCACCTCCGTCTTCGCGCTAGGTCTGAGAGACATCGCCGCTAAAATCGAATCGAAATCGGAAGAGAATTAACGATCGGAAGATTATTTAAACACGCCAAGTTCGATTAATGAGAGAGTGATAAGGGTTTTGGAGTTTGATGCGAGTGTATTTATACAAGAGCGTGTACTTAGGAGGCCACGATTCAGGAGACTTGTTGTTAATCCAATATTGCCCCTAAGTTTTATCATTAATAACGAACCTGCCACTCATATTTTTTTTCTTTTTTGAAATTTGAATCTTAACGTCTCTCTGCCTTTTTAGGTATGTATACACCGACTACTAATTATGGATTTGTTTTCCTTTATTTTCTCCACGCAAATATTCTTTTCTTTTTCTGCAGCAGCAATACTCTAATTTGAAGAGGCTTTTTAAAGCCCAAATAAATTATTACATAGGCCAAACTTGGCTAAAACAACGTAATTTACAAGACTGTACTCTAATTAAAAGGGGTAAAAAGATCAATGTGAGCAACTGAGCATTATGAGAACTTTACTAATTAGATGCTTTACTATTCAATGCATCTTGGAAAGACGAGAACAACCATATTGCTTGAATTCCTTTCAAATGAGAGAACAACTAAATTGATTTCTTTCTATTTGTGCCATCTTATAAACTTGAGTGAACGACCTCTATTCCCCTACGCAGTTTCACATAGTACCACAACTACACAGATTTAGAACTTCGTTTACAGTCAACACAAAATAGAAGGTAAATTATTATATCCTCCTAAATCGAAAGTTAGAGAATTTAGTCTCCACAAAACCAAATTTTGTAGTTTATTATTAGGTTAACGTCATAAACCTAATGCCAAACCAAAAATCTAGTATAATAAACCGAATTGCAACCGATTCAATTTACTCTCCACATCATAAACTTCTAATCTCTCTTCTTTAGCTTCCATGTCTCTGATTTTCTCTTCAAGCAAATTGGATTCTCAAACCAATAGGAAAATTCTAAATTATATTGGATTGTACCCATAAGTGAATTATAAACTTCTACTTAACTCATTATTGGGTTTTTGGTTCAAAAGAAAAAAAAGAAAAAAACGAATTGCTTGAAATATGACAACAACAAAGGCTTGTAGCTCAGAGTCATGTATATGACACCCTAGGAAAACTGCCAAAGAAGCTCAGAGTCATGTATATAATTTGCGTACAAATTCATCATCTACTATATCACTCACAAGAAGCTAGCTGCAATTTGGTTCTAGCATTATGACTTGAAGATGATATATAGTAAACCAAAATGACATCAGTTTTATAAATATATTTTAATATAGTTTGCGTACAAATTCATCGTCTACTATAAAAGTATACAATCAAGACTAACTGAATACAATATATATATCATTACTTAAATCATCGAAATAATAGACGAAAAAAAAAAATCATCGAAATAATCAAAGACAAACTCTGTGCACGTCTCCATGCATATATGTATACTCATGTAATATGACATTATGCTTCAGTGAATAGAATTACAATGTGCGATTTAGACCATCATCATCTCTTTAGCTTTGTAACGTTCTGTATAAGCCTGATTTTGCATCCTCATCTGTTCATAAAATCTCACAATAAACTCCTCAGCTTTCGCATCAATCATCTCATCACCTCCATCATCATTACCATAATTTTCATCATCATCATCATCTTCATCAAGACAATCCATATCTCGCAACGACTTTGCTGATCCATATCCCGAGATTCCCGAAGAGCAAGAACTAGACGTCGCCGTGAGAACCTCAACCATCTCCGATACCTGATCGTCACTACTCGCCGGAACTTCATCCGTCACCGGAGAAGATGATGGTGGTAGTATCGTAATATTAGACGACGATGGAAGTACCGTAACATTGTCGTTTTTCAACTGCCCAAAGGACTCGACAACTCGCCGCCAAAACCCGTTATTAAGCGGCTTGCTCCTCCTCCGACGCCGAAGCATGTATAAAACGACACCGATCACGTGAAAACCACGTGATCGTTTCTTCTTCTTCATATTCTTGATCTCTTCTTGGCCACCATTAATCTGATTTTGAATTTCCATATATAAGAATTAATGGTGATCAAAAGGATATTCAAGATGGGGAGACTTTTCCCTGCGATGAGCAGGGAAGAAAGATTTTGAAAGAAGATCCCAAGGTTTCTTGCATACAAACCAAGTCTATTTATACTTATGAAAATAAATACATGCAACCACTATTTTTAAAGTATTGGGTGAAAACTATAAGATATGAAGAGTTTTGGGTTTAATGGTGGAAGTAAAAGCTGTCTCTTAAGAGAGATTTCACGTCATAACTAGAAAAGACAGCGTGCTCTTCCTGTGTTAATCGTTAGTTACGGGAACAAGAAGTTAAAGAACAGCTAATTATTTTGGTAATTGCTTCCTTCTTTATTTTATTTTTGGGTTCAAAAGTTGGTGCTTCCTTTATTTACCTTTTAAATGTGGATATAGTTCGGAAGCGTATAACAAACCTTTGCTTATTTGCATCAAGCTTCCGAGGCTCATTCACGACTTACACGAACTATCACTTAAAAAATAAATATAGTCTGCATCGCTTAATTTGAATATTAACATCAGTTATAGTTGATGTACATAAATTTTACATTACTTATATAAATGAATTTAGAATTGGTGATGCAAATATTTTGCCTCACTTGAACTAAATATTTATATTGCTTATTATAGTTAATAGAATAAAAGTTTTAGTTTCATGAGCTCAGGATAGAAATAAAAGAAAAAGAGATTTTCCCTGTTTATGGATCACTTGAATAATGCTTGTTTTTTTGCCCTAACGGATGATTAAGAATTATTCTTTCCTCATGTTTCAGTGATTATATTTCATAATAGAAAATTAAACAATACCTGATATAAAGGAAATTTAACCAATCATAAACATCATAAAATACTATATTATGTTTTTATAAAATACATGTCAAAACGGCGCTTAGAAATTTTGTTTTATAAAACAAGGCTTGGGTGGTGCAAAGACTTACATATGAAAATTGTTTTTTTTTAACATCATTGTTGTTCTTTTTTTGTTTGTCGGTATCGTTGTTAATCTTGTTTCAAAAGAATATCGTTATTAATCTTTGTAAAAAAGAATGGTTATATATATATATA